>Ga0070696_100000028_pt1 | contig 67805 bp, 52 predicted proteins | sample KBSK1253metaG_FD_65474 | JGI IMG/M metagenome (GOLD analysis project Ga0070696, IMG submission 65474) | Corn, switchgrass and miscanthus rhizosphere microbial communities from Kellogg Biological Station, Michigan, USA - KBS K1-25-3 metaG | ecosystem: Host-associated > Plants > Roots >... | reverse complement strand
CCGCCGTAGTTTTCCATCCCTCCCATCGCGTTGTAGTCGTCAAAGGTGTAAGTGCTCTTGGCGATCAATACGTCATTGGCATCGCTGGTATCGAGCTGCGCGTCGTAGACGTCGCTCTCAATCACCAGGCTTCGAAGATAAGCATTCACGTACGCACTGTCAGTCTTGTACACGCTTCTCGATCGGCGGCGCACGACCCACTGCCCGCTCTGCTGGAATCCGTATTGCCTCGTGTTTGTGGGGTTGCCGTAGCTGTCGTAGTCGAGATCAGCCTTCGTTTGATTCGCCGTCGGAGTGGCATCGTCATAGCTGATGACCGAAGTCACCTGAGGCTCGCCCCCGGGATCATTGGCATAAGTCATCACCGATTTGGCCATTGAAGCCCCGCCGCTGTTTTTGATCTCGGTCTGCACAAGCTTTCCATGTGCTACCGAAGCAGTGTCGGTCGAGCGCGTCAGATTCAGCGTCGATGAATCAGGCCGAGTGATCGTGAGAGTCAATGTCTTGGCCGTGGTATCCTCGCTTGACGAGTAACTGTAGATGGCGGTACCGCCGCTGGTCGCTGCGGGATACTCGGTGCGTTGAGTGAACGCGGGCGCATCAGTGAGCGACGAAGCGACCGTCGGATAATTAAAACTCACGAAACCTTTTTCAGTGCCGTCAGTGATGGCGCCGTTCACATCGATGCTCATCTGCTTGCGCATCGACACGTTGTAAATCATCCCGTAAGCCGAATAAGTGAACAGATACCCTGTCTGCGTATCGGGAAAGTAAACGTGCCTCAACTCGACCACCGGTGAGCTTACCGGCACGTTCTCTACGGTCAATCCGCTGAAGCTGGTAGATACTCCCCATACAACGTTGTAATCAAACTGAACGAACGTCGTGCTTGAACCTCCGAGTCCCGGTCCGGTGATCGAGGTCAGGTTGTTGCAGTTATCATAGTTAAAAGTGATCACCCGCCCGAGCGTATCGGTGATGCTCGAAATCGCCTGCTTCCAGACGAAGCCCGCGCCGTTGTTGCACGAGGGCGCCGGTTGATTCTGATAAGAGATCGACATGTAGTTGCCGTTAGGGTCTTTGACTTGAGTGCCCAGCAATCGGTTGTTGACGACATTAACGGTCATCGTGACGCCGCCGTTGAAATATGAAGTCCCGCCGCTTGTCGCGCTGCCAACGTAGGTGATGTGCGAGCCGTCATTGCTCTGAAGCGTGTTGGTCTGATTGCTGACTCCGGTTCCGAGGTAGTGCCTTGTCCCGTCCGGGTCGATCAAGATGAATTTTGTCGTGGGATCAGAGCCGTAGGTCACGATGCGCCCGAAGCTGAGAGTGAATCCGAGATAAGGCCAGGTGTTGATCGCGTTGAAGGTGATGATATTGCTTCGCCTGGTCCATATACGGCTGTTGTAATTCATGGCGACGCCGGAAGGCAGTCCTCGTCCGGGCAGACCGGCTATCGGAATCGAGAACTCGAAGTTGCTGCCTTCCGGGAGCACGGCTCCGATGCTTGAGCCATCGGTCGCGCGGTTGCGGGGTGACCCTACGAGATTCTCTGAGTTGCTCCACAACTTATCGTAAGGTACATCCACGCTGTCGCCGCCGCCAGTTTGCGCGTGAGCAGTTGGAGAAAGCTTATCCATCAACGAATCAAACAATGCTCCGACACCTCCAGTTGTTGAGCTTGTAGAACCATCGGGTCGCAGATCGTCCTGATCGGCTTTCCATTCGTCGTCCGTTTGAGGTCCGCGTGTTTTCGCGCGAATCAGAACCGGGACTCGACTCGACGCAAATCGTGTTGAAGCCGTCACCCATACAAGACCCGAATTGAGCAGCATCGCTTGCCCGGAGTCATCAATCCTGAGTTTGTTCTCATCCGAGGAAGACCACTCGAATCTTGCGCCCTGCGCGGTGTTTCCAAGCGAATCTTTGCCGACAGCGGAGAAGCTTACGCGTTGATTCAGATAGCCGACCAGCTTGCCCGGTTCGATTCGGATTATGGTTACGCGACTCGTTCGATCAGCGGTTGTCTCCTGGGCTCGAACGGGAGAGCGAAAGAGCTTCCTGATAATCGAAACGATAGGCTCGACTGGCAGAACCGCAAACCTGCCGACACTCGCGGCAAGCGCGGGCGCCTGAGCGAAGGCATAAGATGAGCCGGGTAAGAACAACAGACTGAAGATGAGCGCGATACAGATCGCTTGTCTCAGGAGAAACCGGCGAATCCTTGCGGTAAAGAATCCGGCGACTGTATTGAAAAGAGTGGAGGGGGAAAAATTCGTGAAATGAGAGTGACTAGAGCGATTATTGCGCATGGCGACCTCCGAGCAAGGCTAGAACCTTGCGTGCGCCCAAACCAAAGTTAACTTTTATCAGCCACGGCAGAGCCTCTCAGGAAGATGACCCTTAGCTGACTATTAACTACGCTCAGTGAGGTTTGGTTATTTGCCTTGGGATCTCTGTGACCCCGTTCACGGGCATTCAGACGGGCCGGATTGTAGCACTATTAGAAATCGTGTCAAGCGGAATGTTTATCTCTTTGGAGTTGCCATCGTCTAAGACCCGTCTGTCGATTCAAAGCTCCTCCCGGCTGTGTTCCTATTGAGCCCTTGACACAAAGGATCGAAACTAATATTACTGACTCCCCGCGCCCCGTTTCGCGCGAGGATGGACCGTCGTCGTTCCAGCTTACAGGAACGTCAGGAATCAATCGCACCGCAGCGCAAAGTCACGAAGCGCAATTTCAGGAGGAAATCATGAAAAAAACGGCTCTGGTTCTCTTTGCTCTCGCGTCGATCTTAATCACAGACATTCAAGTAACAGGCCGCGCGTATGCTCAGTCCAGGTGCAGCCTGACCGAAGCAACCGCGCCCGGCGTTCGCGGAATCAAGCTTGGAATGAGCGTTGATCAGATCACGGCTCTGTTTCCGGGCAGCACCAGGAGAAAAGAAACAAAGGACGCTCTCGCAAATGCGAAAGCAGGCAGCGAAACCGTGCACGTAACATTCGAGCCCTCGGATGGCGGCAAGGATCAGAACACCGACGTTGCTTCTTTTTCGGTCGGCTTTTACAAAGGAAGAGTAATCGATCTCAGCGTTCAATATCTTGGGCCAGAATGGAAGAATGTCGATGAATGGATAGCGAAGCTCTCCGAGGCATTGGGTCTACCCCGCGTCAACAACTGGCAGCAGGGACCAAGCGAAACCCCCAACAAAGTCTTGAGGTGCTCGGGTATTGAGATTGAGGCTGCAATGGAAGGCGGCGGCGGATCAATCACAATACGAACTACGGGAAACCCCAATGACTCGCAAGACCGCGCGAGGGAAGAAAAAAAGAAACGCGACTTTAAGCCATAGTTTGATATCTGGCACGGCGCTCTGTCTAATCCGTATAATTGAGCGATGTTGTGGAATGCTCTCGCCGCGGCAACTGCTATCCTTGCGACTCTGATCGCGGCGCCCGCGCAGGTATCGCCTCAACGCACTCCAACCACACCAGCAAGGATCAATTCCCTTCCCTTCAAGATTGGGGAGACGCTCACCTATGACGTTAGTTTTTCAAAACTGATCTTTTCCGGGACGATCGGCGAATTGAATCTGTCCGTCTCGAATCCAGGTGAGACGCTGAAGACTCCGATGCTGGAGTTGAAAGCTGAAGCGGTGTCGAAAGGGTTTTTCCCGGCGCTGTTTGGCGTCAAGGTTCGCGATCGCTACATAACGTTAGTTGACCCGAATGACTTCGGAGTACATTCATCATCCAAGTTGCTCGAAGAAGGCAAAGTTCGCCGCGAGCAGAAGTTCATCGTCGATCGCGAAGCCGGCCGCGTGACCTTCACCGATCGCGATCTCGCAACAGAGAAGAGTGAGCCGCGGACGAAGGAAAAGCCTTCACCGTCCTGGATTCAGGATCTGCTATCGACGGTCTACTACGTTCGGACCCAACCGTTGAAAGAAGGCGACGTGATCCCTATACCAATCAGCGATGGCGGAGAGATTTACAACATCGAAGTCATCGCTGGAAAACGTGAAGAGCTTAAGGTTGGTTCGACAAAGATCAAAATGATTCAGGTGAACGCGAAGGTGTTCGGCGGCCGCTACCTCAAACGCAGCGGCGAAATGCTGGTGTGGATCACCGACGACGACAGGCGAATCCCTGTGCGCGCGAGGGTGAAGACCTCGGGATACACGATCACCGTGGATTTGAAGAGCTTTCCAGCCGCTTAACGGGTGAGATCATCAGATCAACCCGTTGCAAAAAACATCACTCTTACGCGGTGAAAGAAGATCAGGCCGGGTGGATATGCCTTGCGTTGCTACCTTGAGACTGTTGATTTGAGCGCGATCTCTGCTTTGCAATTCCCCCGGTCGTAGGCGTACGCGAAGCCATCCGGATCTACTGGACTCAAGTCATCGTCAACGGTCAACTTCATCGCTCGAAGCTTTAATGCTAAGACGCGTAAATCGGGCGGGCACTCACCGGTTTGTTGTTTGTACTCAGACAACAGTGCGTTGATTGCGTCCAGTTCTTCGAATGCGCGAATTTGCTTGAGCCTATCGATCGCCTGAGCGCGGATGTTCGGATCATCACTGCTCAAATAACTCGAATATACAGCTCGCGCGGTCTCTCGACTCTTGCCTTTAATATTCATCAGCCCCGACAGATCGTGCATCCACCACGGCGCACCCGGGACGTTAGCTCCGCGATCATACCAGTACGCCGCTTTCGCGTAGTCTTCTGCCTGCTCTTTTTCGGCCGACGTATTTCCGGTTTGCCAGTAGATGTACGCGAGGTCCTGATAAAGGCGCCACTCGGTTGGATTTTCTCGAATGCCTCTTTCGACTAGATCAATCGCAGCCTGCCGGTCGCGTTCCGGGAGAAAGATCGCGCCGAAACGATAAGCGGGAACGTGCCGGGGATCGAGTGTGACTACTATGTTCAACAGAGGCGCGAGCAGATCCATGCGGATGTCTTTTGTTGTCGCCGAAGAAAGCGGCTTGTCGCTATCGATCAGTTTGCGGCCGAAATACTGAACGGTTCGAATCCAGTAAACATCCGCGGCCAGAGCTTCGAGCCCGAAGCTCATTTTCTTTATCGTAGCGCCTGAAAGGAACAGCGTTTCTTCGGCGGCGGTCTCGGTCGGCGAGGTCCGGTCAATCCATCGCTGCATCGGATACAACACACTCAACGCGAGCACCAGGATCGACGCCGCAATGATTTGACCCCTACGGCTCACTTGAAATTCCTCTTATGGAAAATCAGCACAGTCGCCGAGAGCAATATTCCGATGTACACAATCGCATATATCGTCGCCGATACTGCCATCCTCATCGGGACGATTCGGCCGTGCGATGCCTCGGTGATGAATCCGAAATTCGAGAGATTGGGAAGCAGATAGTAGAGCGTTGTCAGTATGACGCGCGTTAGACTCGAGTTTGAGAGCGTCGCCATCTCGAGCAGGTCTTTGCTGAAGTGCCCGATTAAATAAATCGCGAACGAAAACAGCGCTGCGAGCAGCGGCGTCGTAAAACTTGAAAACATCAGCGCCACGGCGACCAGCAACGCAAGCTCACAAAACACAAGAAACGAAGCTGCAAGCACCGAAGTTTGAAGCGGCACGAACTTTCCGTTCACGTACCAGAGCGCGAGCTCCGTTCCCAGGACCATGACTACAGTGTTGACCAACAGAGTCAGGCAAAGCCCCGCGTACTTGCCGATTATGAATTCGTGACGATGCACCGGCTTCGACAGCAGGTTGTAGATTGTTCGCTTATCGATCTCCTTGTACACGAGGCCCACGCCGATGAAGATTGCGATCAACGCTCCGAAGACCAACATTGCGCCGAGCCCGAGCGCCGCCGTGAACTGGCTTTCCATATCGAGAGAGAGGTCGCTCACGAACACCGACGCGGCGACCAGAATCAGCACAAACAGGATGAGGTTATAGAGCACGCGGTCGCGGACGGACTCACGGAAGGTATTGAGGGCGATAGTGCGGACACGCCCCGCGGCGCCCGGCTTGTTGATTGAAAGAGGAACACTTCGTGTTACCGTCATCTGGTCAGCCGACATTCTCACCATTGATCTACGCTATTTCACTTTCAAAACCATGTACTCGGCGTCAGCGATCTTGAAGGTCTGAAGCGTTTCGAGATACTTCGACCGGTAGAGTTCGAAAGTCGCCCAGTTTCTTAGTTGTACATGGTAATCCTTCTCGGGCTTTTCGCCTTGCTCCGCTTTATACATGACTCCGGACGGACCACTTCCTTCTCTGCCGACGGCGGCGATAAATCGAAAGAGTCCGGGGCCGTAGAGAAAGTGCGTGATGCCCTGTCTCTTGATGTCTTCGTTGATGCTGTCGATCGAGTTATTGCGAATCATCAATCGCTGCCATTCCACCGAGTCCCAGCCGACCTCCGCGAGATAAGGGCGTTGAAGTTGATAGCCCATCTGTGCGCCGATCAACATGACCTTCGAATCGCCAGGGGTATTGTGATTTATATAATCAATCGCGGGATAGTAAAAACCGGCTTGCAGAAATTCACGGCGCGAAAGCCGTCCCGCCAGAAAGCTCGCGCCTCCGGACACGTAGAACTGGAGTGCAAAGATAAACAGCGTCAGAGCAACGGCCGTCCCGACCGCAGTCACCGGAAGGATTCTCGCGATGGGTGCTTGAGCTTTCAATTTTTCCGCAAGCGTAACGAGCACGTATACCGCAATGAAGGTCAGCGCCGGATAAATCGGCACGTAGTATCTGGCGATCCAGGATGAAGAAGCGACAACGAGGAAGAAGGCAACGGAGATCAGTGCCAACCAGACGATCCACCGATTCTTTGGAAGAATCAGGAGCAGCGGCGCGAGAAAGAAAAGATAGTTGGGCTCGTGATGCCCCTCAGCCAGACCCATACTGTAACGATCCGGGTCCGTGAAGAACTCCCACACTCGGAACGGATGTCGCTCCTGACGATGGCCTTCAGCCTCGATCATCAACGCGTTAATTTGATTGAAGGTTTGTGGAATTTCCCGGCGGCTCTGGTCCAGGTACGCTTCCATTTTTTGCTCGTCGTCTGCGTTGAAGAAGCGAGTACCCTGCGCACCGTGCACCGCTACTTCGCCAGTAATGAAGGGGTATACCGGATTCCTGAAGAAGAAATAGTTCTTGAGCATCCAGGGTGAAAACGCCGCGAGAGCGATGATAGAAAACATTAGTCCGCGACCCAGGACTGTGGCAATCCGGTGATGCTTTCGGAATAAACTCTCGTAAAGAAACATCGCACCCATCAACGAAACCCAGATAGCTGCGGTGTATTTTATTCCGAGGCTGAAACCGGACAGCAACGCCGACGCCCATAGCCAGCCACGGCTGTCGGTTTCGAAGTAATTGATCATCGCGTAGAGCGCGCAGAATCCCATCCCGGCGAGCGTCACATCGATTCGAGTGGTGACGGAGACTTCGAGCACCATCCCTGCGCCGAAAAAACCGAACATCGCGAGCGCGCCTATCGCGCGAGTGAAGTAACGCACGCCAAAGGCGTAAAGAGCAATTGCCGTGGTAACCGCTAGAGAAAGGCTGAAGACTCTTGCAGCAATATCTGCCTTCGCGATCAAACATACGACATAGAACATGTGGGCGAGCAGCGGCATATCGCCCGAGAAGTTGTCATAGAGCGGATAAATCCGTCCGGCGTCGACAAATGATTTCGGCGCAGCCAGATGATAAATCGCCTCGTCTATTGCGTGCGGCGGCAGTGCTGCTCGGCACGTCAGCAAAACGAGCATCGCGAAAAACAAGATCGCGACTGCGCGTCGATCTTTCGACACAAGATTCTGCTCTGCGGTAACCATTACCGCGCTGCAGAAGCCCAACACTTCCCGGTGTGTGACAACCACTAGAGCGATAAACAGCATTGCAACGGGAAGCGCGCTGAACAGCCCGAGCATGCCGAGTAGGAATATCAGGAGTCCAACTGCGCCAGTCCCGAGCATGATTGAAAACGCAACCTCCTCGGCGAACCCGGAGAAGGACAAAGACAGGAGCCTGGCAAGGGTCAGGCCGGCGCCAACAACGCTCGCGATCAGCACCAGACTCAACAGCAGATCGAATACACGATCAAACGGGGCCAGAATGCCTGTGTAGTCTTCGCCAAAGGCCGCAATGTGGAAATGTGCATAGATCGAAAGACTCGACAGAAGCGCTAGCGGAATAAGTACTCCCAGCGCCCGATTCAGACTCGCTCGCGAAAGTGCCATTGGTTTTGTCGGCGTCAGGACTGCTGCGGATTGGTGCGCGGACGGTTTGATTGCCCTGCGGTTAGTGCTCTTTGACATGTGGCTCATTTTTCGGACTGCGCGTCATCACTAACGTTTGACCGCGATGGCGATAACGCTTAATCCACGCCAGGGCAGCAAGCGATCAACACGCTGCAGCGCAGGCGTAAGCATATCGAGTAGCTTTAGTTGAAGCCGTGAGAACCTGCTGCGGCGCAGAACCTTTCCGTTCAACCACCAGCCGGGCACCGAAGCGCGATTAAAGTCGATTGTCCTTTCGACATGAAATCCGGCGTCTTCGAGTAGTCGCTTCACCTCCGCGGCGGTGTAGCGTTTGCGACGATCCAGGAACCGGTCCAGTGAGCCGTACAGCGACGGATGTTGGGGGGCGAGCACAATCGCGCGCCCGCCCGCCGCAAGGGCCTGCCGGAGGTTTCGTAACGCTTTCTCCTCATCTTGCGCATGCTCCAGCAGATTGATCGCTATGACAGTGTCGAACTCCTGCTCCAGTCCCTGTACCTCTTGCTGCTGATCAGGATCAAACTTTAGTACTCGCAGATATGGTTTGCCGAAGGAGTATGAACGCAGGTAATGCAGAAAATGAGAGCTCGTATCGGTGGCCACATATACTTCGCGCGGGATGAACTGACTCGTCAAGGTCCCGACGCCTGCGCCCACTTCCAGAACGCGATCACCGAGGAAGGGTCTTAGCGTATGACCCAGCCATAGATTGAAGCGTCGTGTGCGCTCGAGTTCCGCGAGCATGCGCGAACCGAATTCGTCTTTCTTATACAGATCGTCGATGAGGAAGAACCGCGCCATTGCCGTCAATGCATGCAGGCCGTCCCGGGCTTTGATCTTCTTGCCTTCCTCCTGAGTGCGCGGCAAATACCGCACTGGAACCTCGAAGACGCGCGCGCGGCGTTTCGCGAGCTTGAAAACAATTTCGACCTCGAATCGGAAATCATTGCTTCGAAGCGGAATGGATTTCAGCAGTACGGTGTTAATGGCTTTATAGCAGGTTTCCATGTCGGTGAGACTGAGATCGGTCAGCCAGTTGCTGCACGCCGTGAGAAACTTGTTGATCTTGGTATGGCGATGCATCAATGCGCGACGGTACTGCGCTGAAAGATAGCGAGACCCGAACACTGCATCCGCGCCCTCCTTTGCGAACGGCTCGAGCAGCGCGGGGATATCCGCCGGGTTATACTCCAGGTCCGCATCGTGGACGATGCTGATGTCGCCCGTCGCCCTCGAGATCGCCGTGCGCACCGCAGCCCCTTTTCCTGAGTTACGCTCGTGACGCAGTAGCATTAGCCGATCATCTTCTTCGGCGAGCTTCTGCAATATTTCCCAACTGCCGTCGGTGCTGAAGTCGTCAACGACTATTACTTCCAGGCGGCTGATCAAGTCATGTTTCAGCGCAAGGACTCGGCGCAGGCTCGCCTCGACGACGTGACGCTCGTTGTAAACCGGCACCAGCACGCTCAGGCTGAATGATGTCGCAGTGAGCTCATCGTAAACAGGCAGATCGTACAGAAGGGATTTGACACTTCTCATAATTGGGCTCCAACAAACCGCAACCGGGATTGCGAGTCGGAAACATCAAAACGGGGGGACTGGGGTTCCAGTAAGAGATGAAAAAGCCTGCGACAGATGATCGGATCCAGGAGGCCAAACTAATGAAAAATCGCCATAAGAATATCACAATAACACCTTTATTCAAGGCTTTTTGGCGGGAGAGGAACGCCTGTTTAATGAAGATCCTTGCGTGCCGACTTCGATTAAGCCCGATTCAGACTCCACCGTTTTGCCCCCTCCGCCGATGAGCCATCGCGCAGTTTCATCATCGGCAATTCATAGTGCCGGTATACGAACGCGGACAGCACGACTGACACTGCGAGATAGGCGAGGGTGGCGAGAACGGCATTGAACTTCGTTTTGTGAGCCGGTTCCTCCCAAAACGTTTGAATCAAATTGTATATCAGTAGATTCGACAGGTAGAGCGAGTATGACCATAGGGCCAAGTTGCGCCATAAGGCTTCGACAACAGGTTTCCTCGGCACACGCAGGTCCATCACTGCCGGCATCAGGAACGCGAACCCGAGCGAGGTGACGCTGAACAAAGCTGTCCTGGAGAAAAAATCCCGATCACGGTTTGTCGAATAGAAGACTATTGCCGACGCTGCCAGCAGCATAAGACCCGCGGCGCAAAGCCGATTCTTTTCCCGAGTACTCAATTCTCTTTGCCTATTAAGAAGAATCGCTAACAGTATGCCGTACATCAAAGCGTCGAGCCTATAGATGACGATCGTCCTTATCCCGTCATTCCAGTTAGGATCCGCAAAATAAACGTGAAGGAAACGGAGCGTGGTGGAGAGGAGCAGGATAAAAGTCCCGGACATCAGGAGCGCCCGCTCAGGTTTGAACCTCACCTTCATTAGCAGAACCACAAGGATCGGAAACATGAGATAGAACATCTCCTCAACCGCGAGACTCCACGACTCAGGGAAAAACAGAGGATGCTCCCAGGCAAAATTCTGCATGAAGATAAAGTATTTCCAGATGGGAACCGCTGAGTAGGAGACAGTAAGCAGGTAAAGAATGTTCAGGAATAGAAACAGGGAGTAATTCGGGATCGTCCTGTACCAGCGTCTTTTCCAGAAGTTGGTCAGTGAAAAGTTCTCATCGTCAATAACCTCTTTGACAATGATTCTGCCGATCAGGAGTCCGCTAAGAACAAAAAAGAGTTCTACGCCCCAGAATCCTCCCAATTGCAGGTACTTCGCTTGTGGAATAGTGGCGGCCAGAAAAAATCTGCTATGTGACAACAGAACAAGAACGATGGCCAAAGCACGCAATACATCCAACCCGAAATTTCTGTTCATGGCTGTTCTTGGGATGAGTGGGCTAATGGGAGCTGCTCGATTGTAAGACTGGCGGCAGGCAGAGGCAATACTAAACTCCTGAGTCGTGGAGGACGAAACACACCGAGGCCTCCAGTGATTCTCGATCAGTCTTTTGACTGGTCCCACAAATACGGATCCTGCATGGAAGCGTGTTGATCCAGCCAAAGTTTCACGGCCTGGGCATCGTTGACCTCGCCGCGCAGGATTTGGATAAGTAATTCCTGTGAATCTACGCTGTTGAATCGAGTGTCGTAGGCGATCTCAGATGTCTGGCCGGGCATCTTTAGCAGGAACGGGATTCGATGATCGAGCTGGCCTTCAGGAAGAGCAAAGCGATCATCTTCGGAAGTCCAGACGTGCAGGCTTTGCCAAATCGCCGGCCGCCACCAGTGGTCGGAGCTGGCCAGAACAACTGAGCTATCCCACAATCCCGCGTTCTCCATGGCCTTCCGAATCGCGCCCAGTGTGCGATCAGCCAGAGCCAGGTTATCCAGGTAGCTGCTCTCTCCCTGATAATCGAACTCGGAAGTCGCGCGGTTGTAGATGCCAGGCGGGTGCGGCACAGCCAGATGAATCAACACCAAACCGAATTCGGGACTGGCCGCCATGCGTTCGGCCTCTGCCAGAGAATCCACATAAGCTTCGATGTGTCTTCGCCTGCTCAATCCAGCCAGGATGCCCGACAGCGGAACGGCTCTCTCCGAGAGAATTGTCCGCTCGATGGCCCGGTTAACATTCACCAGCATACTCACGGGCAGGCTAACCGTATCGGCATCATAAACCGCACACCGGTTTAGTGTGTGGCCGATGATTCTTTTGTATGGGTGATACCATCCGAGCAGCGCTGTATTGACTCCGATCTCGCGAGCTCTCTGAAAGATATTCGGTTGCTTGCTCCATTCGACGTATTCATTCGAGCCCTCAAAGTTCAGACTCAACTCCGATGAGTGAATTGGTTTCGCCCGCACCACCATCCGCCCGGTTACGAGCGCAGGCAAAGACAGCATCGTGGAGTCCGCTGGTGGATAGGCATTTGTGGCCATCAGCGATTGCTGCTCGAGCCGAGTGAACTCGGGCAGAGCAACCTCGCGGTTCGGATTAGTAAACGCCGCGTAGTAATCCATCTCATCAAAAATAATCCAGACTACGCGCCTCTCAGGCTCGGCCGCCTGCGTCAACAAAGGCGCCGGAGACTTGTCCTGCAGTTTGTAGATGAGCCAGAAATTCTGCAGCAGCAGGAGGACTGCGAACGGGAAGAGGATGATTAAAAGAGTCGAGGCAATCTTCACCAATGGACGTACCCAGCGAAATAGCAGCGTGGACACCAGAATGACAAATAGTCCCGCTAATTCGTATTCGCTGTTTCTACACCAGACGAGGACTGAAAAACCCAGCGCGCCGGCCAGCCAACGCCAGGGATGCTTCACCGACCAGATGCACATTGCCAACCCGATCCCCGCGATCACTCGCAGTTCCGTCAGGTTGAAATAACCGACCGATTCGGTCCAGGCGCGATACGAAAGGAGTTGGAGGGCAATCAGTCCAATACAGGTCAAGACAAAAAGAAACCGCGCGGTTTGCGTTACCCTTTCTCGCTTGCCTGCCCGCACAACCACCGCAAGCCCCCAGAAGATGAAGGCCAACACCACCACATCAAGGATCAGTCCGAAGAGGTTGTTAAAATTGAAGAGTGTAAACTTGAGCCGCTGGTTGAATGACTTGTCAATCAAAGGCATCCAGGCGCCCAGGAAAAATAGATTGGCCAGCGATAAGGCCGTCGCCGCGTCTATGAGAAGTTTCGTTCGCTTCGGTCTTGCCTTCGACTCCGCGGCTTCTGTGAGGTTCGACATTTGAGGATTGTGAACTGCGGGCATTGCGGTCTAGCGGCTACTAGTGTACTTGTAGGGGCTCTTACCAATCGTGCGATGCGTGTCGAGCCAGTCAACGACGCTGGCTGTATCCGAAAGGCTACCGTTCAGCAGCGCCAAAAAGAGATCGTGGGTCAAAACCGTATTGAATTCTCGCGTGTAGTTGATGCTGCGGTGATGGCCCGCGAGCTTAACGATGAATGGAATCCGCTCATCCACATCTGAGAATACGGCTTCGTCTTCGGCCGTCCAACTCCAGGCCCGTGAGTCACGCATGTGCCGCCACAGGTCGCCGCGCCACCAGTGATCCGAGCTGAGCACGACAACCGCATTCTCCCACAGATTCGCTTGTTCCAACGTCCGGCGCAAATCGCCGAGAGTGTTGTCCGCAAGTTTCAGGTCGTCAAGGTAGCTCGCATCTCCGGCTGTATCGAATTCATTGGACTGGCGATCAAAGATGCCGGGTGGATGAGGCACCGGAAAATGAAGCAGCACCAGCCCGATGTCCGGGTCCAGGACTGCTTCCCGCGAGGCTTGCAGAATCTCGTGATATGACTGAAGCAGCTCCTCGCGCCAGCGTCTTCTATCTCCCTCCGCGGTATCCAGCAGTTCGAATTCGGGCACCAGCACATTCTCCCGAACAGCGGTGAGAAACTGCGACGCGCTTGCGACCGGTAGACTGCTCCTTCCGGTATTGCAACTCATGCACCTGACAACTTGATCTCCGATTATCCGGCAGTAGGGATGATACCAGCCAACGATGGCGCTGTTGACGCCGAGGTCGCGTGCCTTCGAGAAAACGCTTGATTGGGAGCTCCAGGACACGGACTCACGGGAATCAGAATATGTGACCATCAGCGTGGAAGGGTCCTTTGGCTTCGTCGATGCCACCAACCTTCCGCTGATCAATGCGGGCATCGACATTAAGGTGTAGTCGGCCGGTGGATACGCGTTCGTCGCGAATATCGAATCGCCTCTCAACCGGTCCATCTCAGGCAGCTCGAGCCCGGCCGGACGCCGTTCAAAACTGATTTTGTAATCCAGTTCGTCGAAGATTATCCATACCACGCGGGGCGTTGAGCGAGTGGCGGTGATGATGGTGGCAGGCGCCTTCTCTTTGAATTCATTTATAAACCAAGCGGCCTGGAACAGCGTCATCGGAACAAACGGAAATAGCGCAAGGGCCACGATCGATGCCGCGCGCCTGATGCTGCGATTCCACATCACGACCAACAGGATCCCAACCGCAGCCATTATCAAAGCTATGAACAGGGGAGCGGCATTTCCAATGAGCACGAATGGCATCACCAGCAGAGCGCCGATCGTCGCATTGCGGCGACGGAACCATGCAGAAATACATCCCGCAGCCGCGCAGGAACTCAACAGAACATAATTGAAACCGCTCAGACCTCCGATCGTCGACGATGAGCTTCCTCTGATCGCCACGAAGGATTGCGCCACCGATGCCATCGAAAACAGAAACAAGAGCCAGAAGAGAGCCTGCGCCGTCCTTATACCAATCATTTTGTTGGTGCGACGAAGAACCGTCTTAGTGACATAGAAGACTGCCGCCAGGATCGATATGTTTATGACGATTGCCAGGAAACTATGGGTCGAGGCCAGACCGTAGCTGGCGCGCTCGTCCAGGGAATCCCCAATCAGTTGTGACCAGACTGGGAGAAAAGCGAGATTGGAAAGCGAAAGCGCTATCGCGATGTCCCTGGCGCGAATCCAGTTGAGCGCTCCAGCGCGACTCGGTTCCAGGACTCCATCCGAATTCACCGCACTCCTACCGACGGTCAATTCACTTGACACTGTGCTTTTTTCCTCAGCAAGTAGAGCCAACGCTTTGTTCCGTCGACATGCTGACTTCGAACGACTTCGAAGCGATGCTCGCAAGCGGCTTCAAAGGCTGGTTGAGTCAGCGCGGCGAAGAGACTTTCCCTGCCCCTCACCAATCGCTTGAACATTGAATCATCGGGGTCGATAAATTCCATCACGCATAAGTCGGTCGTCATGTCGGCCGCCAGGTCGAGAATCTCCGATAGCGGCACGCGCTCGGTGACCAGCAAATGGTGAATAACCGCTAACATCAGCACGCAGTCGAATCGGCCTCGCGATCTTTCAAGAAAGCTGGGACATTCCCGATTCCGCCAGCCCATTGCCGGAGTAGGAGAGGAGAGATTCGCAACGAGCGGAAGGATATCCAGCTTCTCATCCTTCGCTCTTCGCCACAGCTTTCCGACGACGACCGGATCCGTATCTATCGCAACCACGCTGGCGCCGCATTTTGCGGCCGACGCGCTGAAGTGCCCAGTGTTGCTGCCAACGTCAAGAACGCTCTTCGGGACAAACTCTCGAAATACACTCTCAACAAATCGGTCCTTCGCAAGGAAATGCGCCTCGGTGTAGTTGTTTGTGTGCATGTAACCAGACCAGTTGGACTTCACATTGCGCGTCGGCTCAAGGCGCATCAAAGAACGTTTCGTACGTCGAATCAGCGATCTCAAGATAAACTTCGCTTGCTCAGCATTTTTCAACGCCTTCTTCTTGTATATCTCACCCTTGTCCGGGTCTCCCTTTCCCAGCCAGGTAGCAACGGAAACAAGAGAGAAGAAAGCCGGCGTGAGTCGCTTGAGAGGACCCGCCAGCCGGTAAACCTCTTCCGGTTCGAGGCCATCCCGGCGGCCCGAAAAAACCTGAGCCATTGGCACGCCAAAATGCTTATTCACCAGGAGCGGCAGAAGGAAGGTTCGTACAAATTGTGCGTACGGACGCCAGATTGGATCAGCCGGGTCCCGCCGTTCGAACGAGAGTACGTCAACGAACACCGGCGTTGCGCCGCGATAGAGTATGTTGTACGGCGTCGCGTCCTTCAGGCCTAATGCGTCATCGACTAGGCGATCCGCCATCTCCAGCGTCAGGACGCCGGCCGCGTGAAGCATCTCCGGAGGCCACTCATAAGGGTAATTCCGAAATGGAATCCTGTCATGCTCAACGACAATCGCATCAGCGTCGTGGCTCGAAAATCCTTTCGAATCGTTTTCAAATGGGAATCGTTCCAGAGCATCCACGTCAACGGAGCGCGTGCCGACGACTTGGCCCTCAGCGACAAATTTCTGCGCAGTACGAGATTCCAGGAAAGCCTTGAAGTCGCGGGTTCCCTCGCTATTCACAATCCGGAGTACGCGATCGCGGCGTACGATTACGCTGCCCGAGGGATCACGAAATGACGGTGCTTCAACAAGCTCTTCTGATGGTATTTCGCAGCTTTGCATGGCTTCCCACAAAGATCGGCGGATCCAAAGCTCGCCTGAGAACCTCGTGTCGGAGGACCTGAGCAACCACCGCAGGCTCTATCGGGCAAGTGATCAATGATTGATTGCTAACTCTTCTGATTTGGAATTGTCGCGTTCACTTCTTCTTCGGCTCGAACATCCCGGCCTCGCAACCCTCGCGCCCATGTCAGGATCCGGCGAAGATAAAACATCACGCCGAACGAGGCGGCCAGAAGTAATTGCCAGACCATCGTACCAGTCCCGGGATCCGTGTAGGCATGTACTCTGGCTTGCGTGGCAATCAACAGAATGATGACCATGACATATACTTTCGAGCGCTTCATATCTGAGTCTCCATAGATTCCAGATGCTCACGAATGCGGCGCGTCTTAAGCCAAAGCCGCACAGACTCCACGCCAGGCATTCGCGGTCTTTATCAGGGGTTGAGGAATCCGGAGGGGCAAACGCGGGCTGGCGCCGCACGAAAATAATAACATCCCGAAAACAACGATCAATACTAATTCTAACCCCGTCCGCGACTTATGAAGCCTGTCCAATGGTTAGAGTCTTACCCGCCGTAATGCTTCCGAAACCTTATCAATCAGCTCGGGCGACTTGGTCATTGAGAGCCCACGTTGAAGCACCTCGACGGCCTCGGCTCGTCTTCCGGCTCGCTCATAGACCAGCCCCAGTTCGTACAACACGCCCACGTCGTTTGGGGCCGACGCTTTAGCTTTTTCAAGCTCCGGAATAGCTTCCGCGATGCGCCCTTGCCGGCTGTAGCACAAGCCCAGGTTGTAGTGGAAGTCGATTGCCTGCGGCCTCAACGCGAGAGCCGATTTGAAGTACCGCTCCGCCGAGCTATAGTCGCCGAGATCGAAGGAGATGCTGCCGAGATTGTTGATCGATTCGAACATCTCCGGGTCGATCTCAATTGCGCGCTTGAAATTCTGGATGCCGAGTGATCTTTCGCCCATCGCCGTGTAGGTCCGGCCCAATGCGTGGAAAATAGTCGGCTCATCGGGCGCGAGCGCCGCGGCCTTCATCAGCGCATCGCGCGATTCCTCGTATCGCTTCACGTCGTAAAGCGCCAGCCCGGAATTGTAGTGAGTAACCCAAAACTCCGGCCGGACCCGCGCGGCTTGCGACCAGAGCGAAACAGCGTTTGCCCAACTGGAATTCTCTTTCGCGGTGGCGGCGGTCATCAGAAGAATCAAAGCCACCGCCAGAACTGAACTGACGGCCACCAGCTTCTGGGCGGATTGCCGCCCTTCGTGCGCGCCCAGCCTGGCCAGTCCGAGTGCGATCAAAAATACCCACCCCGCCACAGAGAGGTAGAGGTAACGATCGAAGATCAGATACTCGACGGATAGCTTTCTCAAATCCAGAACCGGCAAAAGAGGTATGATCAGCAAAGCGAGGCCGTACCACACGTCCTTTCGAATCTTTCTGCGATAGAAGAAGAGCAGGCTTGCCGAGGCGAGAAGCGCGAGCGCCGGAAACAAGAATCCGGGAGATGCCGCGCTGGTTTCAAAACTCGTGAAGTAAGTTATGCTCAAATTCACCGGCCAGATGAGGTGAAGAAAATACGAGCAAACAACAAAAGGGATCGTCAGCAGCACGTCTATCAAGGGCCCGCCGTACGTGTGCGGGTTGTCCCACGAGATCCCTCCGATGACCAGATAGCGGGGAATTAAGTACAAAACCGCGACTCCGAAATAAGGGAGCGTCATCACCGCGGCCGGCATCAATCGCGTTGTTGCGCCGGAGGCCTTCGTCGAGCCTCTCCTTTCCCCGGTTCCTTCGATCAACTCCGCGCAAAAGATCAACAGCACCAAACTCAGCGCTGTTTCCTTTGAAAGAGTCGATAGCGCAAACATTACCAGTGACCAGACCAGCAGCGACCGTCTGAGTTCTCTTTTGTACTTCAAGTAAAAATAGAAAGACGCAAGGAAGAAGAGACCGAATAGCGGATCGGTGACACCGCTGATCCAGCTCACCGACTCGACATGGATTGGGTAGACCGCGAACAGCATCGCGGCCAGCGCTGCAACGCCCCTGCTCGCCAGGAACTGCAGCACGTAGAAGACCCCGATCGAACAAAGAATGTGCAGCAGCAGGCTTACAAGATGCCAGCCCTGCGGCCAAAGCCCGAACAGCTTGTATTCGATCGTGAACAGGATGGTAAACAACGGCCGGTAATAGGGCGGCGGAATAGGAACGCGAAGGGCTTCAGGCTTTTCGCGGAATGCCCAGACGTGCGTTGTGAAAGCTCGCCCGAGATTATTCCAGGAGCGAATATCCTGGTTCTCGACAATCTGGTCAGTGTCGTCAAAGACGAAGTCGCCACCCAGTGAGTTTGCATACGAAAGCAATGACAGGACGCAGATCAGAAAGGCCGTTCGTGCCGGACCCAGATTCTCAACAGCCGACAGGATGCCATTTTGCCTGGCCGTACGAATAGCTGCGCCAGCACGAGCGTTCTTGTCGCCACCGGCTCGTTGTTTTCTTACCGCTTTCTTTTGATCAGCCATCGTGCGCCGCAACGACTCGGGATGCTCTTATCCGAAAATCGGGGGCGTTGATCGAAAGTTTGAGGGCTGAACCTGGATGAGGGATGTTGGAAGGGTGAAGCCGTGGCGTTCACCCTTCCTGAAGATTCAAAGGCTCTACTGAATCGGGGTCCCGTCCTTTGGCATACGATCCTGAGGCGTCGCCGTCGGAGGCTGGATACCATCGGCTTCGTACAACACCTGGGTCTCGTTTGAATAGAAAGAGACATTTCCCGTACCAAAGGTCCCGATCGAGCTTGGATGCGCCGTTGTGTCGAACATCGGAGGCATCCCTTCCGCGTTTATCGGAGTCGAGGCAAATACGTAGCCTCCCTTGACGCCGGCAGCCATATTCGAGTCGACGTAACCGAGGGAACCGAGCGTCGGCAGATCCGCGAACTTTCCGTGGCCTTTACTGATCGAGTAAAGGACCTGCGTACTGCCGATGGTTTTCAATTCGGCTTTCGCTGCTGTTTCGTGAGCTGCTTGTTGTGACTTGAGCAAATTCGGTATAGCGATAGCTGCGATGATGCCGATGATCGCGACGACGATCAACAACTCTATAAGCGAGAACCCTCTCTCTCTATTCTTCATGGTTTTCCCCACCTCTCAGAGCGTATTGTTTTCTTGCGAAATCGAACGCGGTCGCGACCGCGAGGTTCACTAATTTTGTAGCGAACGGTGGAGACTATAACAGAAACGGGTGAGCCCTGAAAGGACTCACCCGTTGTGAGATGATCTGAAATTCCCAGCTCGACTACTCGATTGGGGTACCGTCGCTCGGTACGCGCGCGGTAGCCGACGTGCCCGCCGTTGGCGCGGCACCTCCGTCCTTTTGATAGACGACATAGGTTTCATTCGAATAGAAGGACCTGTTGCCGGTTCCGAAGTTTCCTGTCGATTGCGGCTCGGCCTTGGTGTCGAACCACGACGGTGTGAACGGTGACGCAGTCAGTGCTGCCGTGCCGGCACAGCTGAATTTGAATCCGCTCTTGTTGCCACTGCCCAGCGCGCTGTCAATTGCGTTGTCATTCTGAAGCACGGTAAGACTGAGCGCGAAATCCTTGCCCTTACCGCGGGTTGATTGATATGTGGCCTGCGCAGTTCCTAACGTTCGGGTCGATCCAATGGCTGACGCCTCGTTGGCCGCCTGACGGGACTTCAGCAGGTTGGGTATTGCGATAGCCGCGATGATACCGATGATCGCCACGACAATCAGCAACTCGATCAGCGAAAATCCTTTCTCATTCTTCATAAGCGTAACGCTCCTTTTCAGTTTTGCCGTAGGTCAGTTTTCCTAGCGGCCCAATCTACGACAGATTGCGATGTTCCTTAAGACAAAGCCTGTGCCAATCTATCGTGCCCTCGCGACGAATAGCGAAGTGTCTGGCAGGCAAGGATATCTCGAATGTGATAGTCATTTGGTAAGGGAAATAAACGAGGGTATCTAACAAAAAGCGAGACTTGTTTTGCCACTTTTTGTCAGAAGTATCGGCGTTATTTCGGGATTGGGTCGCTGGACGCGTCCGCGGTTGCGCCTTCTTTGTGACGGATCACCGCCGTCTCGTCCACGAAGAAATGCGTCGAGTTGGCGGCATCAGCCTGAGGTTCCGCCGTGCACTTGAAGGTGGTCAGTTTACCTGCCGTGACGTCCGCGGCATCAAGCACGATTGTGAGATCAAATATGTATCCGCTTTTTATTCCGACCGCGAGGTTTGAATCGATTGTGCCCTCGGGCGCGAGCTGGGCTAACGTCGCATAAACCTTGAACCTTCTCTCGTATAAATTCTCCGCCGTCGTGATGGTTCTGAGTGATTGTATCGCGGACCCTGCCTGGGCAAACCGGCGCGCGCGTTGCAGGCCTGGTATCGCCAGTGCGGCGATCACTCCAATGATCCCAACGACCACTAACAACTCGATGAGTGAAAACCCCTGCTCTCTCTTCATTGTGACTGCCTCCCTGGAAGCAAGCTCGCGCCGTCCATACAAAAGTTCGCCCTTTTACGGATTCCATTTGAGCAAGGTCTGTGCCATCAGCACAAAGAACATGGTCTGATCTCTTGCCCGCGAATGGTGTGTTCAGATGTGCAGTTGCCGCGCTCGATTTTGAGCGAAGCAGTCGCTAGAACAGGGAACGCCTTTGGGGAGTAACCGTTTTTTGATGGGGAAAACCGCCACTTCGACCGTTCATCGGGTGAGAATGAAATCGCACCAGATCTGATTGCGTTACTTATGAGCGACCGAGTCACTCAAGGGCCCCGACTCGCGAAGGAGGCTTGCCGTCTGCCGAATCCGATGCTTGTCCAGAAGGTGGCGAAGGCTTCTAACCGACATCTTGAGAATTTCAGCGGCGCGAGTCTGATTGCCACTGGTTCTTTGCAATGCTCGGATGATGTAATCCTTTTCAAGCTGCGCGAGGTATGCTTCCAGGTCGATTCCCTCTTCGGGTAGATCGAGGTCGGTGACGACCCGCGGTTTGTATCGGAGGATTCTCTCGGGCAACCACTCAGGCCTGATTCGGCGATCGGCAATCCCTGAAGGTGGCCCGCTGTCGTCCCGCCTTCTGTCCAGACCCGCGACTCTTCCGTGTTCGAGCGCCACCGCGCGTTCAATGGTGTTCTCCAGTTCCCGCACGTTACCGGGCCAGTCATACGACTCCAAATATCGCACTGCTTCTTCCGAGATTTCGAGAACCGGCCGGTTCGCCGCCGCGCTGTACTTTTCAAGGAAGTGCTTAACAAGCTCCGGGATGTCCACCCTTCGCGCTCTCAACGGCGGCATTTCGATCGGGATCACGCTGATTCGATAGTACAGGTCGTTGCGGAACGTTCCGTCGTCAACCATCTGTGAAAGGTCGCGATTGGTCGCGGCCACTACTCGAACATCGACAGGTATTTCTTCAAGTCCGCCGACTCGCCGAATGCTGCGCTCCTGAAGCACTCTCAATAGCTTCACCTGCATCGCCGGCGTGGTCTCGCCAATCTCATCCAGAAAGATCGTTCCGCCTTCAGCGGCCTCGAACAATCCTTTGCGATTCGAAACGGCGCCGGTGAACGAACCCTTCATATAGCCGAACAACTCGGACTCGAGCAGCGTCTCGGTAAAAGCGCCGCAGTTGATGGAAACAAACGGGGCCGCGGAGCGATCAGACATGCTGTGAATCGCCCGGGCCACCAGTTCCTTTCCGGTTCCCGACTCGCCGGTGATCAGCACCGTTGAGGTGGTTGCCGCGACCGTTTCGATCATCTGGTAGATTGCCTGCATCTGCGGCGACCGCCCGATGATATTGTCGAGCGAGTTTCGCTGACGCAGCTCGCGTTTGAGGAGCACGTTCTCCTGGCGCAGATGTTTCTTTTCAAGCACCTTCCCGATTGAGACCTTCAGCTCCTCTACGTCGAAGCCGGCATCCTTGATTACCAGGTCTTCGGCGCCAAGCTTGAACGCCTTTCGCGCCGTGTCCACCGTCGCGAACGCGGTGATCATGATGACCATCGTTTCAGGCGATATCTCGCGAACTCGGGCCAGCAACTCGATTCCGTTGATGTCCGGCATTTTCACGTCGGAGATGATCAAGTCGTATACGTTCTGCCGCACAAGCTCGAGCGCGCGCGTTCCGTTCTCAGCGGTATGAACGGCATACCCCTCGCGCTTCAACACCAGTTCGAGCAATTCGCGCATGCTGCGTTCGTCATCAACAACTAAAAGCTTTTCCATGACTAACCCTGGCCCTTCTGTCACACATTCATTTGCGCGGAGGTCCTGGACTCTGCCCGGGAGGCCTCGCTCGATGTCGCCCGGACACCGGCAACGCGACCGCTCACCGGCAGCTTGATTGAAATGCGAGTTCCTCTGCCTGATTCGCTGTCGACAAGTATTTTTCCGTTATGATCTCGAACCAGTTGGTACACGATGGCCATACCCAGCCCCGTGCCGCCGCTCGACGAATTGAACGGTTCGAACAATCTATCTTTTTGTTCCCGGCTCATTCCATCTCCGGTGTCGCTGAACGCAATCGATATATCCCGGTTCGGCTTTGCCTCGAGGCCGACGCGCAACTCCCCTCCATTGGGCATCGCCTGAATTGCGTTGCGCGCGAGATTCCAGAAAATCTGCCGGATCTGATTCGGATCGGCTTGATAGAGCATCGGTTCATCTGGATATTGCTCGGTTATGATGTGGGATGACAGCAACTCAGGGCTGTTTCTCAAAAGCGCAATCGTCTCAGATAACAAACTGGACAACTCGATTACCGCCCGCTCGATTTTCGGTGGTCTCGCATACGTCAAAAAGTCAGAAACGATTCTGTTCAGCCGGTCCGACTCGCGCAAAACTATTTGCATCAACTGTGCCTGATCCGGCGAGAAGCTTATCTCGCTTGCAAGCACCTGCACCGACCCGCGCATCGATGCCAGCGGATTGCGAATCTCGTGCGCCAGACCCGCCGCCATCTTGCCGAGGGCCGCGAGTCGCTCCTGGCGGCGCACCTCGCGCTCGAGTTCCATCACTTCAGTCAGGTCCTGAAAGGTCAGCACGTAGCCGCGCGACGCTTCGACTTCGTCGACCAGCGGCGCGACTGAAAAACCAAGATGAATCTCGCGCCCGTCGGCGGTCTTGCAGCCTATGTCAAACCGCGGAAGGCGCGTGCGAGTGCGAATCGACTCCAGCCCCGCTTCGATCTGGTTCCCGATGTCGCCGAAGATCGCGAATATCTCTTCGCCGCGGACATCCGCGGCGCGATAGCCCGTTATTTCCTCCGCCGCGCGATTGAAGGTGATGATGCGGCCCGCCAGATCAGTGGTCACCAGTCCGCTGCGCATGCTTTCGATGATGCGATCGTTGAACAGCCGGTAATCCGCCAGATCCCTTGTCGCGTTTGCCAGCTGCGCCTCGCTTCGGCGAATTCTTTCGGCAAGCTGACTCGAAAGAGTTGCAACCGCGAAGATCGCGATCAGATTCAGTGAGAACATCAACTGAGTCCACGCCAGGTGCGTTCCTTCGTATGCCGACCATCCTTCGGCTCGCGGAACCACCCTGCTCATTGTGAGCACGCCTACGATCACGTACAGGACTCCGGCCAACGCGCCCACCAGCGAGACTCCGGTCCTGCCCAACAACGCGCACCCCCCGAAGATGATTACCAGATAGAGCGCCAGAAACGGGGATTCGACATCGCCAGTGGTATAGATCAGCCACGTGGCTATGCAGATATCCAGCGAAAACTGAATGTACGCCTGAACAAAGTACGGCAGGCGCGTTCGGAGCGCGGCGAAAGAAATTACCGAGAGCACGACAGTAGCGAGCGCTACGGTGGTGAGCATCGGAACAAATGAGCGGCCGCCGTTGTCGCCCGCGGTCATACTCACAATAGCGAGCAGCCCCGCGGCAATCGCCAAACGCGAGATCAATAACCAGTGAAGCTTTCTTCGCATTAGATGATCGCGTGTTGTTGAAGCAACCCTTGTAGACGCTCGGAGTTTCAGTTTGTCCGTCAAAGCTTGGTTTCCGATTTCTGACGACTGACTGCTCGTAGAGATCCTGCCATCGGGGGAGCGCGAAAGAGATTAGTTCAAATAATTCGGCCGCGTTTAGATCGGGTTAGAGGCAGCGGAGGCGTGGAGCACTATACCACGCGGAAGAATCACGCTCAAGGGTATCTTCCTGTAGTTGAGGTGCCTTTCGTTTGAGATTGAGTCGGCCGAAAAATTCGCTGGAATATTCGTCATCGCTGAACAGGCACAGACACTGCGTGGCGTATTCGAAGCAGGTCCCGAGCGTCGTTTCCCAAAACGACCATCCTCGGCCCGGATTGATCACGAGACTTTTCGTTTGTCGGGCGCCGGGCTCACCTGGCGGTCGATCATTCGATAAAGCGTCTTGCGATCGACTCCCATCACCTGGGCCGCGCGGGATTTGTTTCCGCCAACCGCCCCTAACACTCGCAACAAGTAACTGGATTCTAGTTGCTCGAGCGTGGGCAGATCGCCCTCAGGAACCATTTCATTCATCACCGAGGCGACGCGAGGAGTCGATACGATCTCCGATGGAAGATCTTCGAGCCTGATTATGCCGCTGCTCAACGCCGCGAGCCTTTGCATCAAATGCTTCAATTCGCGAATGTTTCCCGGCCAGTTGTACCGCTCGAGCGCGAGTAAGGCATCCTTGGTGATCGACAACCGGCGTCCTGAGTTGCTGTATTGCGACAGAAACGCCAGCGCCATCGAACGAACATCTTCGCGCCGTTCCCTCAAGGGAGGAAGCATGATCGATACACCCTGGAGCCTATATAACAAATCCTGACGAAACAGTCCCTGCTCAACCAAAGTCTGCGGATCGCGGTTGGTTGCCGACAGCACTCGAACGTTGACTCGCTTCTTCGTATTTGTTCCGAGCGGGCGGAACTCGCCTTCCTGGAGCACGCGCAGAAGCTTTACCTGAAACGCGGGACTGGTCTCGGTCATTTCATCGAGCAGCAGAGTGCCGCCGTCCGCCTCTTCGAACAGTCCGCGGCGCGCGTTTTCGGCGCCGGTGAATGCGCCGCGAGTATGACCAAAGAGTTCCGATTCGAGCAGCGTGTCGGGCAGAGCGCCGCAGTTGACGGCAACGAAGGGCCGCTCGGCTCTTGGGCTCTTGCGATGAATCAGCCGCGCGATCAGCTCCTTGCCGGTTCCCGATTCGCCGCGGATCATTACCGGCAGATCGGTGATCGCTACTTTCGCAGCCGTTTTCACGACTTCAATCATTACCGGGCTGTTCCCGAGAATCTCCTGCTGCGGGCCTCGCATTCCCTCGATAAGAACAAGCTTGCTGGGATAGCGTCGCTGTTCGACGGCGGATGCGATAGCCTGGAGGACGCCGATCGAGAAGGGCTTGCAGATGTAGTCATTGGCGCCTCGCTGAACGGCTTCGATTGCCGCATCAACGGATGCTTGCCCGGTCATCAGGACTATCTCGGCTTGTGAGCGCAGCGTGCCCCGAAAACTCCTGAGCACCTCGAACCCGCTCATTCCACCCATAACCACATCGCAAAAGACAAGGTCGAACTCGGTCGCTGCCGCCAGGTCAAGGGCTTCCTCGCCGTTCTTTGCACACGAAACCTGGTATCCCTGCTCTACCATCGCATCTTTTACCAGTTCACGAACCGGATCTTCGTCGTCCACTACTAGTATTTTCATCGCGCCCCCGTTTCCTTTGTCGGAACACGACGGCTCGGGCAAGGTTTGTGCCGTTTCTTCTGACATGACAAATCCCCACTTGGCTGTAGTTAATGACTAAGTAGCGTTAAACCTCTGCCGACAATTGCCACAGACCCGAACGCCGACTGGGGCCTTCCTCCGCAAATCTTCGGCTGACTCTGTGATCAACCTTCCTCGCAGGAGCATTCGACCGCTAAAGCATAAGGTGGGGAACCTGACGTTAGAGAGCCGTGCCTGGCCGCAACATTCTATGCCATCGCACGTCACCTATCAATAGACTCTTATAGGATTTGAATAACCCAAACTGGTTACCTAACTTTGTATTGAAACCGCCGATGTGGCTATGCTAGGTTGGCCCTGGGTTAAGATAAAAGGGAGAGTCGCGAGGGTGAACAAGTGTGACGGCCCATCCCCGGTAAACCCCACGCGACTTGATTGAGTTGAGAGGCCCGCTTCCTGGTCAATTCTCACAGCACTCGGTTGAGATGCCCATTGCCGGGTGTGGAGGTGAGGGATCTGGAGATCCCTGTCGAGCTTGAGCAACGAAACCGTCAAAAGAGCTAAGCTGCCGCCGGCTGAGTCGGATTCAAACAACTCGCTGGCGGTGTGGCTGCGGCTGCAGAAGTCCCTGGCTGAACGAAGCGGTATTGCGCTAACCACGCTTAGCCGTGACGGCGCCGTGATCGGCCGGATAGAGAATGACAACAGCCTCTGCCGGGCGATGCGAGTGTCCGCCGAGCACGCTTCGCTGTGCGCCGCGGATTGTGGAGCGGCTTATAGCAACGCTGTTCGAACCGGCAGGCAATTCGATTTCACATGTCACGCGGGTCTTCACTGCTTTGCTATTCCCGTATCGATCGACGCCAAACAGTTGGTTATCCTCGGTGGCAGATCGTTCGCGTCCACGCACGACTACGGTCAGTTCCTTGAGCGTTATGAAAATCTTGCGGGGGTCGAGAACGGCGAGTGCCTGAGGAGCGTCAAGTTCCTGGAGCCGCGCGAGCTGAGCCACACTGCGGATACGGTCGGATCGACGGCCGCTCATCATTTCCGCAAGGCGAGCAAGTCTGAAGGGCCAAAGGGTTCCGAGCAACAATCATCTCCCGGCTTGTTGGACGCTCAACTTGAAATCGCCCGTTTGACCGACCAGTTGGAAAACAGGAAGCGCTCGATCGGGCAGTTCTACGCGTTTCTTCGCGGCATCGCATCGACGCTCGAATCTCAAAAGGTCTATGAGACTTTGCTTGCGAAGTTCAGCGACGTCATGAAAGCGGAGCGCAGCTCGCTGATGATACTGAACGAAGAGTCGAACGAGCTTGCCCTGGAAGCGGCTCTGGGAGCCGGTCCCGAGTCGAGCGCCTCGGGGTACCTCAAGCTCGGCGAATCAGTGGCCGGATCAGTGCTCGCAAGCGGAATTCCGCTGGTGGTGCGCGACGCCGATAACGACTCGCGACTGCCGCGCTCAAGACCCGGCAAATACAAGACCAAATCGTTCATCAGCTACCCCATCACGCTGGGCGCGCGTAAGGTTGGAGTCATCAACCTCACAGACCGAACAGACGGAGTTCCGTACGAGAATGACGATCTGATGATGCTCGAGATGATGGCGCCGCACCTCGCGCTGATAATCGATCGAACCGAGTGGGCGCGAAAGGCACAAACGTTCCAGCAGATGTCGCTGACCGATCCGCTCACCGGATTGCCCAATCGGCGATATCTACAGGACAGGCTCTTCGAAGAAGTCGAGCGATCCAAGCGCTACAATACTCCCTTCTCCTTCATGATTATCGATGTGGATCGTTTCAAGAACTACAACGATGTCTACGGACACACCAACGCCGATCGCGTGCTTGTGCAAACAGCACACATGCTTCGAGGCTCGCTTCGCGCAATCGACATGTCGGCCCGTTTTGCCGGCGACGAATTCTGCATCGTTCTTCCAGAAACGGAACTCGGCGACGCCGCGCGCATAGCCGAGCGCCTCCGCAAGGCAATCAGCGAGGCCGAATACACAACCGAGCAAGGCGAACCGATGGGACAGATCACGCTCAGCATCGGCATTTCGTCATTCAGCGCTTCACGGCAAAGCCCACTTTCGATAATCGAAACCGCGGATCAGGCGCTCTATCGCGCCAAGACGCGCGGCCGAAACTGCGTCGCGGTCTATGAAGACGCGCACGCGGCCGATTAACCAACCGATGTCGGATTCCAACGCAATTCCGATCCTGAACCGGCTCTCAGCGCGGGACTCCATAACCCGGGCCGCCGAGCTTTCGAAAATCTCCGGCAGCGACGAAGTTGGCTCACGTTCGGCTCACCGTGCCGTGATGCTTTTAGGCTCGCGAGGAGCCGGCAAGACCGAACTGCTGCGTCAGTGTTTTGACAACGCCTTTGGTGCGAGCGGCGACACTGTACCTTTCTATTACGCGTTCGGGCACTCGTTTGCTGGACCCTTAAGCCTGGCGCGGGATTATTTCTCGCAGGCCCTGGCACAGTTCATCGCCTTCCGAAGAAGCGAACCAAAACTGGTCGATATCGCGGATGAGCCGCTTGCCGTGATTGCTCGCGGCGCCGCATCCGAAGACTACTTGCACGTTCGTTCTGTTATTGACTCATTCACCCGAGCCTGGGACTCAGGCGACGCAGCGCTCATCGGCCGCTCGGCAATATCGGCTCCGCCGACGCTCGCCGCGCCAGTGGGACTTCGATCACTGGTGATGATTGACAATGCACATCTCATCTCAGACAGCGAGCTTCGATCCGAGTTTCTTCGCCGCCTCGCCGGAAACCCGAGGGCCATCGATGTGCCGGCTCGGTATGTGTTCACTGGCCGGCAGCGCGAGTTGATCCGATTGATCGGAATTGAACAGAGGCTGCTCGACTCGCTCGAGATAATTCACATCGAACAAGTGAGTGAGGATCAGTTGAAGCCGCTGCTTCTTCGACAAGCCGAGTCTCTCGAAATCGAAACCAACGACTCGACCATCGAGCTAATGCTCGAGCAGTTGGGCGGTGATCCGTTTTATTCGCGAGCAATAATCGACGCGGCGGCTGCGCGCGGCTCGCTCAAGACCTTTATCGAGTTCCAGCGTCTGTACGCGGCAGAGCTTCGAGGCGGCAGGATTGGTCAGTACTTCGATGCTATGCTCGACGACGCGGCGCCCGCTCCGAGCAGTGCACGGGCGGCGCTCGAGGCGTTGCAATTGATCGTTGAAGCCGAATCGCCAGTTCCGATTGACACGATCACGGGGCGAATCGCCGACCATATCAGCGATCCGGAAGCGTTGCTTGCGCGAATGCACTCGCGCGAGTTGCTTGATCTCACGCTCGGGTTTGCGAGCGCCTCGCCGGACCCCGTGCTTTCCGACTACGTGCGCGTGAAGTACCGCAAAGAGATTTCGGGCGCCGTGACTCCAATCGCCGGTGATGAGCTACTGAGCGGAAAGCTGAAAGAGTCTTACGCGCTGATGATGTCGCGATACAACCGCGCGATCCAGTCGCAGCTCACCGAGTTGTTGATTAGGTTCGATTCGCAAAACGTTCCGGCGAGCTTGTTCGATCAGGAGTCGCACGAGAGGCGCTATCGCGGGATGAGTCGCGTGACCGTCCGGCGGGCGCTTGATGAGGAACCGGAGCGCGTCCGGCTTCCGCAAATCGTTCTCGTCAACGACGCGGGATCAGGCAAACAACCGGGTGTCACATGGCGTTTATTTGCAGCCAGCGGATTCGAGGGCGGCGTGTACACTGACGCGCACGAAGTGGTTTGGCTTGTTGCGTTGATCAACTCGAAGGAGCCCGTCGATCTGGAGAGTCTTGGGCGAATTGATCAGCGAATAGAGCAATCATTGCGAGCTTATGCGGCAAGACAGCCCGCGCCTCAATCGATCCGCTGGTACATCAGCAAAGAAGGCTTCTCGGCCATCGCCGACGAGCGACTCTCGAGTCTCAGAGCTTACCGCTCGACTTTCTCGCATCTCGATTTGATTCAGGATCATTTGACTAAACTCGCGCTCGAAGTTGAAAGGCGGCCCGCAACAGAATTCGAGCTGGTGATTCCGATAGAAGGCGAAGCCGAATTGATCGCCGCTCGGACCGCTGAACAGATCGCGCGAGCAGCCGACTTCGACACCGAGTCGATCAATCAGATCAAGACCGCGCTGATCGAAGCCTGCATCAACGCGGCGGAACACGGAGAAAGTCCCGACGGAAAAATATATCAGCGCTTCGCAATTGACGAGGATAAGCTTATAATCACCGTGTTCAATAAGGGCAAAACGTTTGGCTGGGCCGGCGGGCAATCGACCCCCTCGGTTGCGACTCAGCCGGCGAAGGGCGCGCGCGGCCGCGGACTTCAAATAATCCGCGCACTGATGGATGAAGTAACGTTCGATCGAACTGATGACGGCGCGCGCCTGGTGATGGTGAAATACCTCAAACGCCCCGGCAATCAATAGCAGGAAATCACGAATGGCAGTTATCGGCGCCGGCATGATGCCGGCCGTCCGATGGCTTGTCTGCCGGCTTGTGAGGAATGCTATGAATGCTGCTGAGATCAAATCAAGGCTTGTTGAAAACGCGGCGGTGATTTATCCGGGAATCTACCTCAATCAACTCAGAGGCGAGAGCATCGAGAGCCAGTGCCAGGAACTGCTGGCCGGCGGAATCCGAAACATCGTGATCAACTTCGAGGAAACCGAGCTGATCAACAGCATCGGCATCTCGATACTGCTGGGAGTAATCGAGTCGGTGAATCACTCGCGTGGAACGCTGGTGCTTTCGAATCTGAACGCATCGAATCGCGAGCTGTTTGAGATGCTGGGCCTGATGTCGCACGTCGAGATGCTGGACACGGAAGAAGTGGCGCTCGCGAAACTCAGCGGCCGGGTCGAAACCGTGATGTGATAAGTGAAACGTGATGAGTGATGAGTGATGAGTGATGAGTGAAACTGACTGACGGTAGGCGCGAATTTCAAATCTCAAATTTCAAATTTCAAATCTGAAATCACTCATCACGTCTTCACTCATCACGAAACCAGGGGAGACAGAATGGATCTCACGTTCAGGAAGATGCTTCACAACCTCAGCGCACTCAGCGACCTTGCGGCTGAGACGAGTTCGGCGCACACCTTCAACGAAGTAACTCGCGCTTCGCTGCACACGTTGCTTGGCGCGCTTGCGATTCCGCGCGGCGCGATCGCGCGATACACCACCAAGCCTCCGCAGTTGAAAGTTGTCGCCGCGAAGGGCAGCGCGGGCGCGGTCGGGCAGCGAGTCGCTCTCGGTCGCGATGAAGCCGAGCGGCTCGCGGACGCGCCCACACCGATTTCTGTTCACGCTGAGAATAACGGGCTTGGCGGGCTCGTCGAGCGCAACGGCGATTTGGTTAAGCGGCTTCGCGCCGATCTTCTTGTGCCGATGATTGCGCGAGGCGAGTTGATGGGATTGATTTACCTGTCCGGCAAGTTCACCGGCGAGACTTATAGCAAAGAGGATCTCGAGATCGTGAGCGCGATCTCGCGGAACATCGCGATCGCATTCTACAATCATCGGCTTCTTGTTTCGTTGAAGCGCAAAGCGGAAGAGAATCGGAGGCTGTACGCTGAGATGCGCCAGATTTATCGCGACACCGTTCGCGCTTTCGGAGCGGCGATCGATTTGAAAGATACCTACACCAGCGGGCACTCCGACCGAGTCGCGCGTTACGCCGAAGCCATCGCGCGCGAGATGGGATTAACGGGGCAGGAGTTGGAACACGTAGGAGTGGCCGGCTATCTTCACGACATCGGCAAGATCACCGTCGATCGCGCGATCATCAATAACCCTCGCCCGCTGACCGAAAAAGAGTTCGGCGAGTTGAACAAGCATGTCACGACCGGGTTCGAGATATTGTCGAACATCCGTCACCCGTGGGACGAGATCGCTTATATGACCAAGTGTCATCATGAAAAGGTTGACGGCACCGGGTATCCGCAGGGCTTGCGGGGCGATGAGATACCTTTGGGTTCGAAGATCGTGACGCTGGCCGATTCATTCGACGCAATGATGACCGACCGCCCTTATCGAGCGAGATTGACGCTCGAGCGGACGCTTTCTGATTTACGAAAGCAAACAGGAAAGCAATTTGACGCGGAAGTGATCGCCGCATTTTGCCGATTGCTGTTGAAAGAGATCAAAGGAACGACACGCGACCGTGTGTTCATCCCGACGATCGGATTGAAATTCGATCGAGTAGCGATAACGGCAACGCTCTATTCGATGCTTGCGGAGTTGGATGGGTCAAGCCCACGGTATCGATCAGCAGCTTCGTGAGCAGGTTGGGCAGATTGTGGCTTCAGAAAACCAGCAACTCACGGCAGAATTGAGAGCTGAACGCATAGCGCAGTTAGAATCTCATCGTGTAGGGCAGGATCATCCACTCTGCCATACAGGCGAGAGAGGCGCTGCTTGTCGAGGGTCCTGATTTGATAGCACAACACGAGTGAATCCGTCGCTAGACTCCCGTTCCGCCAGAGAGCAATGCTTCGTTCGGATAGACTCGCCGCCCAGGTTTACGCGATGTAATCGGAAGGACATTGACGACCGGCAAGATGTCGTTGAGCGCGGTATCGCTGATAATGAGCACAGGCCGCCTTCTTCCCTGCTCGGATCCAACAACGGGATCAAGGTTCGCGTGCCAGATGCTCCATCGCTCGACGCTCATTGCGCGTCCACCTCTGCGTCAACGTACTTGAAATCCTCAGCAATTTCATGCAAGTCAGCGATGAATAGGGGATCTGTGATTGCTTCACGCACGGCGGCAAGCTTGGCCGTCATTGGTTCAAGCACCAGGATCGATACCTTCGTTCCTTCGCGCAGGGACAGTGGCTTGAGCGGACGCAACACGCCGTGTTCATAGACGGCTTCAATTGATGTGCTCATCGTCTTCACTTCTCCTTCGCCTACAACAAAGCTTATTCAGACGCACAGAGTGTAAGTCTGTTGAGTGTATTGATCAACGGGCTGGCAATGTACTAAGAGAACATCTCCGAGAACGCCTGCCAATTAGTTAACGGACTTTAGGTATCCTTTGACGGATCGTTGCTCGCGTGGAATTCGTCGTCGGGGTCGATCTCTACATCGGGCATAGGCTCGAACTTCGATTCATCGAAGGGCGGCATCTCGGGTTCAGTCGCGCCAAGTTCTTGGAGATGCTTTTGCGCGGCAACGAGTCCCCAGTGATAAGCGAACGGCGGCCCGTCACACCACGCGAGGCGATAGGCTTTGGTCGCTGCCTCGATAGCTTTGTCGAGCTTGCCCGCGTCGCGTTCGATCTGAGCCAGCACGTTGCACGCATCGGCGTGGAAGAGCGGATACGGCCCGCGCTCGGCAGAGTCCCAAACATCGTCAAGGTATTCACGGGCTTCGTTTGGCTGGCCCTGCCGACGCCGCAATTCGGCAAGCGCGATAAGGGCGGGGAGTTCTTCTTCAACATACTTCACCTGCCGAGCACGATGCAGCGCGTGATGTAACCGTTCATCGGCGATGGGGAAATCGCCCAGCCCCAGCGCCGCCACGCCCCACACGCGCGACGCGCGGATTAGATCCGACTCGAAATTACGAACGTGTGCAAGTTCCCATGCGCGGCTCCCAAGGCTGCGCGCGGCTAGACAATCTCCAAGCCACAGCGAGCGTTGCGCGAGAAAAAAGTTTGCCACTCCTTCCGACTGCTGATCACTTCCTGCTATGAATATTCGTAAGCATCGCTGGAGAGAAGCCGCGGATTTCTGAATGAGTCCCAGTGCTGCAAAAGTAGATCCGAGAAATTGCAAACTCACGGCTTCCCACATGCGATCGTTTCGCTGGCGTGTAATCTCGATCGCGTCAAGGTTTGCCCGCTCCGCTTCGAAGAGAGATCCAGATTGCTCCAATGCTTGCGACTGGTTGCTCAAACCGATACTGAGGTTATCGTAACGTCCACTGCTTGAAGCAATTACTGTCGCCCGCCGAAATAGCGAAGCCGCGCGGCCAGGTTGACCGCTGTAATAATAAGCTTGCGCCAGCGAATCGAGCGTGGCTGCTTGGCCGTCCTTGCTACTTAAGCGAGGCAACTCGTCGACGCCATCGGGAAAAAGCATTTCAAGGAGTTCGACCCGCTGGCGACTGGCACTTAAGCGATAGTGAGTGGGAACATGCAGCCGGCTGGAGAAGAAGATTTGGGCTTTATCATACAATTCGAGTCCGATGAGCGTGTTGTAAAGCTCGATGGCCGGTGTCAGGTCTTCCAAGCAGCTGATCTCATCTTCGTTAATCATCGGGGCGGCTTCAAAATGGGCGTGCAGATTCGTGTAGACGCCGTGTCGCACATCATGTCCCAACGTGCTCCACACCACTCCGCGCACAATCGGATGCAGGTCGTACCGGTTGGCTCGTTTGTCCCATCCTACCAACCCGCGGTCTTCGAGCTCGGCCAAAACCGCATCCAGATCACGCTCATCGGTGCAGGGCTTCGCTTCACCGATCAACAGCGCAACCAGCGTGTCATAGCTGGCAGGCATGCGGAACGCAGCGATAATGCTCAACGCCTGGCGAGCTTTGTCGCCCAATCCATGCAACGCGAATTCAAGGACGTGCGACTTGACTTGCACAAGCGGCAGGATAAACGGATTGAAATCAGGATGGTCGTGCTGCCAACGATCAAAATCACCAGGAGCAGCGCGATATCGCGCAACCTCGCTTGCCAGCGCTTGAATCAGGAGTGGATGATTCTCAACGCGATTGAAGAGCGGCAGAAGTAACTCGCGTGAGCCGCTCACGCCAAACGCTCGCCACAAGTTTAGGGCATCGTCATCAGAAAGACCGCACAGAAACTTAGCGGCGCAACTACCTCGCGCTTCGCCGGTAACCGTTTGCAAATCGGCGGGATATAAGCGCGTACTGACGAGAATCCGCGCGGCGAGCACGGTTGACAGCTTGCGAAGGAATGCGCCCGCACGCGGGTCGGCGGTCTTGCGCAGCCGATGCTCGCCCGTGAACGATTGCGCCGCACTAGCTGGCAAGCCGTAAGCGTTGGCTACATAATTCGCGGTGCGCCGGTCGTAGTCGTCATCGGATAGATGCGCAGCGTCCATCCGCGCGTAGGCGATCAACAGCCGCTCCAATCCATCCAGCACGATCAGGAACGGCTCGCGGTCGAGTTCGTCGAGTAAGAGCGATTCGCGGGCAGGTGGTGAAAGGTTCTCGACCGCCGCCAGCGTACGTCGCGTCACATAGGCCAGCGCTCGCGTGACGAAGTTTTCAAATGACGCATCGCTCTCGTAGAAACTCCACCACATTTGCCCAGCGAGCGGTTTCATCTCCTGCGTCGCAATCTCGTTGAACCACTTCCACGTCAGCGCACTCTTGCCCATCCCTCCGATGGCGACGATGTTCAGGATATGCGCGGCGTAGATATCAGTCGCCGGTTTTGTGACCCAATCGGTCAGCAGGTTGAGTTCATCTTGCCTCCCGACTAGCCGGTGCGTTTGCAGCAGAGTGTAAGGATGCGCGATGAAAGCTTCGGGCGGTTCAGGGATTTCGCTGACGTAATGAAACGCCGTCAGGTCAGGTTTGTGATACTCGACGAGAGCTTGGATAACGTGCCCGCGCAAGTCGGTTGCAGACTTGAAGAATGCCGCGACGCGCTCTTTGCCCGCGCGTTCCTTCAACCCGTCCAGTTTGACCTTGCGCCGAGCCACTTCTACCGGGTCGTTGGTGTCCTCATCCATGTCGGCTGCGGTGATGGGATGCGACTTGTCCATGAAGAAGATGAGACGAGGAATGCCGCGCTCGACGGCACGCTCATATTCCATCTCGGTTATGGAAATATGCTCCGGATTGTTTGACTCGGGTACGTAGCCGTAACGATAGGCAAGAACGCCCACGAAAATATCCGCGCGATCAACCATTGCAAGAGATTTCGTAACTGCGTTTGTATCGCCCGCTGTCAAGTGTTCCATCATGACGGGAAACATTTGCATACGCAGGCACGCGTCCATCACTTGCTCGCGATGCTCCGGCAGATCGAGCGACGTGCTGCTTATCATTACTATCTTTCTTTTTCGGACATATCTGTACGAGCGACGGTAATCTGACAGGCCGCGATCTTCGTAGCGGAGAGTATATGTGTTTTGGGCTATCGAGGGAACTACTATCCGGTGAACTTCATCACTCACTTTGGGGATGCGCGCGACGGCAATCATTGGTAGTTAGTGGAGCCACCGCGAGGCCGCAAACCGTTGGGGTCGGGCATTAATGTTTTCGAGGTTCCCAAGGTAGCTGAGTACAGCAACCTTGGGCTGAGGGTCGCAACCCCTTCGGGGTTGTAGAATCGCTTCTTCTAAACGAACTTTTTCAACTCGGAGTTCTTCTTACCCGCCGCGTTTGCGCGATGAGTCAGAGAGCAGTTGTCTCAATTGATCGAGTTTCTCTCCGGCTTCGCGATGCTTTCCCTCAGCAGTCAATCGCTCATAATCCGTCATCAATTGTTGAGCTTGCTTCAACAGCCGGTCCACCTCCGGCGAAGCGCCTTGCGTGGGCGGCTGCCCGGCCGGCGGTTGTTTCGACGCGCTTTGAGTCTCACCCTGTGCGGGCTTCTCGACCGGTGTCGCAGCCTGACTGGGCGCGAGTCCCGGGAACAACAACGCCAAAGCTTCGTCAAAGGTCTTCGCCGTCTTCAACTGATCCTGAGTCGCTACGGCAACCTGTCTCAACTCGGGGAGCTTCGACGAAGTGTCCGAAGACTGCAAATAAAACGGCTCGACGTACAACAACGAATCGCCGATCGGTATCACCACCAGATTCCCGCGCAGCAACTCCGAACCGCGCTGACTCCACAGCGTCATCAACTGTGAGAGCTGCGAATCCTGATTGATCCGGGCCCTGATCTGCGCCGGCCCGTTGATGGTAAGATTTTTTGGAAAACTGTAAACGAGAGTACGTCCGTAGTTCGCACCGTCCGAGCGCGCCGCAAGCCATCCAATCATATTGCTGCGACCCGGACCCGACGGCGTGAATGGAAGAATGTTCGCGAACTCGAGCGCCGTGGTTTGTTCACCGGGCAACTGCATCAGCACGTGATAGGGCTCCATCACCGAAGCATCCGCGCCCTGTTGCGCGGCTTGCTCGGCGGCAATTGCCCACAGGTCTTCGTGATTGTAAAAGGTCTGCGTGTTCTGCATGTGATAAAGCGTGAACACTCGCGCTTGCGCGTTTACGAGCAGGCTCGGATAGCGAATGTGCGCGAGCAGGTCCTCGGGCATTTCGCTTTTCGGACGAAACAGACTCGGGAAAATTTCCTGATACGCCGCGATTATCGGATCGTCGGATTCAAACACATAAAGCGTAACGGTGCCTTCATACGCATCCACAACTGCCTTGACCGAGTTGCGAATGTAATTGACGCTGTGATCGCCAACCTGATACGCGGTCGAATACGGATACCCATCCGCGTGCGTGAAAGCATCGATCATCCAGTACAGTTTGCCTTCGCCGCTGATCACCAGATAGGGATCGTCTTCGAGCATGAGGAACGGCGCAAGTTCCTGGACTCGCTCGCGCACGCTTCGCCGAATCAATACCCGGCTGTCGGAGTTGATGTAGTTCGAGAATAACAAGTTCGTTCCGTCTCCGAGATAAAAACTCAGCGCGAGTTGCCGGAACAGACCGCCCACTCCAATACCCGCGTTGCCGGCATATGTCGTATAGGATTCGGTATTGTCAGTCGCGGGATAATCGAACTCGGGGGGCGTCGCACCCTGCGGTTTTGTTCGAACGTAGACATGCGAGGTGGTCGCTTCGCCGAAGTAAATCTCGGGACGCGTGACTTTGATTTCGGGCGCGGTGCTTTCAACCGGCATGTTTTTCAGCACGAGATTCGGCAGACCTTCCGGAGTGAACTCGTTCACCGTGTTCATCGTCACGCCGTAGCCGTGCGTATAGACCAGATGCTGATTGATCCAGTTTCGAGATTGCTCGGGCAACTGATCGACGTTCATTTCACGCGCGCTCAACATCACCTCACGCTTCCGGCCATTGATGGTGTAGCGATCGACATCCGGAATTCGGAAATCGTAATAGGTGCGGATCTCCTGAATTTGAGCAAGCGTCGATTGCAGCGCGCGCCGATCCCACAGCCTGACGTTGTCCAGGGTCTCGCGATGAGCTTGGAGCTGACTTGTGGTGAGAGCGAGTTTGGGATCGAACCGCGGAGGTTCCTCGAAACGGTCAATCGCGAATGCGTGCCGGGTCATCTGGATGTTGTGATCGATGAACGGCGCCTCCTTGGCAAGCTCGTTCGGTTTGACCGACAGCGAATAAAACGCAGCCGGAACGATCCCCAGGCCAATCACCCACACCGCCGCTACAACTGCCGCAAGCCAGCCAATCGTTCGCATTCGCTTCATCGAGAAGGCGTTGATCGCAAGCACAATCGCCGATGTCGCGAGCAGTCCAATCAACACGTTCATCGCGACCAATCTGACATTCGCATCCGTGTAATCGATTCCCGTAAACAGCTCGTGTCTGCCGTGAAGTAGATCGTAGCGATCGAGGTATGTGCTGGCCGCGAGCGTCAGCGCAAAGCCGGCAGCCCCAAGGCTCACGACGGAGGCAACGCGCCGGCGCGTGTCCTGATTCAGCGTCCCTCGCATTTTTTCGAGATACCAGACGTACCCCGCCGACGCCGCCATGGCGATGAACATCACCACGGCGATTGTTTCAAGCCAACCGACGACAAGCTCGAGTACCGGAAGCTTGAACAGATAGAACGCGATGTCGCGGCCGAATACCGGATCGCTGACATTTGCCGGATGCGCGTGCAGGTACAATGCGAACTGAGGCCACTGCTGGCTGAGACTCAACGCCGAAAGCAGCGCGATAGCGGCAGGCAATACCCAAACGGCCGGCCGATAAATCCAGGGCAGGAAGTTCGCGTCGCCCAGCTCTTCGACTGACGAGATTCGAAACTTAGTGCGTTCGGTCAGCTCGGGAAGGGTCCTGCTCAAAAAGATGAATGGCAGCCGCGCAATCACAAACGAAAGGACGAAGAAGACAAGAAACAACAATCCGCCGAGCCGAAACTTATACCAGTACACGCTCGGATATCCGATCGACGAAAACCACAGCGAGTCGATGTAGATGTTGTTGAGTTGTGAGCCTGAAAACAGAAGCACCGCTACGATCAGAACTACAATGATTAATCCGATTCGGCGCTTGCGGGGCTTGATATCGATAACGTCGAAAAGCCGGTCTTCGTCCATAGTGACGCAATCATAGTGTAAGCATCATGGAAGGGCAATCACTCGATGGACCGCTAAGGCAAAGCGGTTTGGAGAAAGGAGTCGAGCCGCTCGATGTATAACTTCGGATTCGCCTGATAACCATGCCCGTGCACGTTGTCGCCGGGGCCTTCAACGACCAACAACTGGCGCTTTGGACTCTCGCCAGCCTGGTAGAGCTGCTCGGCGATCTCCGGAGGCATTCGCTTGTCGTGAGCCGCCGCGATAAACATTATCGGCCGGTCGCCGATTCGCTTTACCGCGTCGAGCACGTCAAACTTCGCGCCGTCGAAGCGCGCGCGGCTTTGGATGAAATACTTCAATTCGTTTCCGATCGGAAAGACGGGCAGGTGTAGAAACAGCTTGAGATGATGATCGACCGTGTGATCGAAAGAGAGAAACGAGCTGTCCGAAATGACCGCGGAAATATCCGGAGTTTCAGCCGCCGCAAGCAACGCTGCCGTGGCGCCCATCGAAATCCCAAACGCGACTATCTTGTCCGTAGAGTGCAGCTCATCGCGAAGATATCGCGCGGCGGCTTCGACATCCAATCGCTCGTTATAACCCAGACTCACGCGAGCCTTGCCGCTCGAGCCGTGATTGCGGGAATCGTACAACAATGCGCCATAACCCAGCCGGCACAAGTCGATCGCTCGCTCTAGAAGCTCACGCCGCGATCTGAACAGCCCGTGAGAATAAATGATGGTCGTGTGCTTGTCGCGAGCGGGCACAAGCCATCCGCTGATCCTGACTCCATCTGATGTTTGAAACTCAATATCCTTGAACTGAACCCCGAAAGTAGCGGGAGTCTCAGTCAGGCCGCGATCCATCGGGCGCGTGCCCGCGCTTGTGACAAGAGCCGCCAGTCCCCACGGAATCACGCCGAACAAGAGAATCACGACCAGTATGATCAGGGTTATGACGACGCGCTTCAGGATTCGCCGCCATCGCGGGCGCTTTTTGCGAACGGGCTCCTCAACGTCGGCTGGTTCTGAAGTCGTCACGCTTCTTCCCCTCTCGGCTGGTGTTCGACTACATGTCGCTCTTGAGCCGTGTGCTCGTGATGCGGCTCCTTCATCATGAAAATGCAGACGGCTGCGCCGAGCGTCGTGATCGCGCTGAACAAGCCGACTGCGCCGTAGCCAAATGACTTATAAAGTAAACCGCTTATCGCCGCCGAAACCGCGATGCCGATTTGCGAGCCGGTATTGCGCACCGCAACGAAAGCGCCCTGCACGCGGGGCGGAACCAGGTGCGTTGCAAGAGCTTGCAACGGTCCCTGTCGAAATGCAAACGCGAGGCTGGCGGTGAGGAAGCTTGCGAACAATACTGGTCCCCATCCGGCGCGCGGTATCAGGAAGAGCATGAGTGCGAGCAGGATTGTGCTAAGTATCGAGACCAGGCGCTTGCCGAATCGATCCGAAAGCGGGCCCGCGGCAAACGCTCCGGCCAGAGATGCCACGCCGACGATGATGAAGAAGAAGCCCACGTCTCGAGTTCTCAAACCGAGACTGTTTTGCAGCCACGAGCCCAGATATGAGAAGAACCCAACAAAGCCGGCAGACACCAGGAAGGCTGCGGCGATGGCGGCCACTCTCTGTCTGGTTTCAAAGACAACTCGGATGTTGTCGAATCTTCGAGCTACCCTCTCGGCCAAATCCTGTTCGATCGCATGACGGTCTTCGGGCAAAAGAAAAAGCACGAGTAGAAAAGCAACCAGCGCGAGCGATCCAAAGAAGGCGAAGCTGGCGCGCCAGCCTTGCGATTGCGCCAACACCGTAGCAACCGGGACACCGATAACGAGCGCGGCGAAGTAACCGGCTTGCACAACACTCATCGCGACTCCGCGGCGGCTGTAGGGGAAATAATTGGCCACGTATGCGATCGAGCATGTTGAGAATGTGCCCGAGGCAAGTCCGGTCAAAATTCTTATCGCCGACAGAACGCGCACGTCTCGAATCAGCAACACGGCGAGAACCGAGCCGCCAAACAGAATCGATGCGGCAAGCAAAAATCTTCGGCGGCCAAATTTGTCAGAGACCGGACCGATCAGTAGCGCGGCTGTGGCCGCAGCCAAAGCGTAAGCCGGAATCATCAAGCTTCCGACGTGACCGACATCCAGCTTGAACTCGCCGGCGATAAGCGGAAGAAGAGGCGAGACCATCTGATTGTCACTGTTGCCGAGAAAGAAGATCAGAAAGAGTATCGCCATCACGACGCCGGCGCGGGCTGGGGAGCTGGTTTTGTGGCCGGCCTTGGCCTGCTTGGTTTTGGGTCCCGTCATTCGTTGTCGCGCGCCGTCTTTGAGAGTTGTTCAGCAGCGATTCCGAGCACTGAATGACGCCGCATACCAACTCTGGCGATGCTAGAGTAACGAGCGCGAGAGTGTCAACAACCGCTGCTCGGAGGTCCTCAGATGTCAGTCGGAATAAATGAAAAGATCGCAATGATTCGAGATTCACTTTGCGGAATAGCGTGCGTCGTGATCACGCGCTCCGCCGGTAGGTTTTGTTCCAGCTTCGCAGCCAAGTCCATAGCGCAGTAGAGCATCAATCGCTGTGGCGAAGCCATTGACTCAATCACGGGTTGAAGAACAGTTTCCGGTTTCTCGAGCGCTCGGCTCGTGAGCAACTGATACGCGGCCCAGTCAAATCCTTCGAGCCTCGCGGTCGCGATTCGCAGATTCGCAAGCCCAAGCTCGTCCTTCGCTTCCTTCAGGAACACCGACTTCCTTTGACTAGCCTCGAGCGCGGTCACTTCCAGATCAGGTCTCATAATGGCGAGCGGAATCGCTGGAAACCCCGCGCCGCTTCCGATGTCCAAAACCGTCCGCTCGAATTCGATAAACCGCGCGCCGAAAATAGATTCGGCATAGTGAAACCTTGCGGCCTCAAGAGGCTCTATGATTCTTGTGAGATTGACTCGCGGGTTCCATCGACACAGCAACTCGTAATGTAGGGCGCATTGATCGAGTTGTTGTTCGGTCAAGGCGTCAAGCCCGAAGCTCGAAATGGCAGCTTTAAGCGCCGGCTTTAGTGTGGATTCCTTGCTCATACGCGTCAGCGTTGTTAGACGTACCGGGCATTAATTAGAATACTCGCGCGGTCATAACACAATCCGGGGAAATGGATTGGTCATCAAGGCACTTAGTTTCGATTTCGGCATACGTGGTTCACCGAAAACCCGCTGACGCTTTTGCTCCATAGAAAGAGATGCATGAGCGATCAGGTCAAAGCAGTGTCTCGCAGTAATCTCTCCGGACGCCGGGCTTGTAACCGGATTCGAAGTAGGTATACTCGAACACCCGCTGGTCACGTGAAGGCCGCGCGGACGAAGCCTGGCGAGAATTCTCTCGGTCGACGGTCTCACCCGAGCGCGTTCTTGAAAAGCCGGCTGTTGCAAACCAGTTGCCTGACGGAACGATTCGCTGAACGAGGGTTAGTATGTTGCAAATGCAACCGATCGGATTTGTTCGCAGTCCCTACTCCGAGACTTCTCAGATTCCCAAAGGCTGCGGGGCGAAACACGATGCTGAAGGTGTGCTCGAAGTGTTGCCCGAATTCGAGCAGGGCTTGCAGGACATTGAGGGATTCTCACATCTATTCGTGATCTGGACGTTTCATAAGGCGGAGGGTTTCGCGCTGCTCGGCAAGCCTCCGACGGACGACCGAGCTCACGGAGTCTTTGCCACGCGTTCACCATATCGGCCAAATCCAATCGGCCTCACGGTGGTTCAACTGATCCGGCGTGATGGTTCGAGCTTGCACGTGCGCGGCGTTGATATGCTTGAAGGCACTCCAATTCTCGACATAAAGCCTTATCTGTCGAGCATCCCGGAAGAGAAACTCAAACGGGGCTGGCTCGACGAAGCAGAAAACCGGAAACTCAAATAGCAAGGTGGCGCCCATATGCGATTCCTAACAGGTCACGGAGTGTTCCCAGGCGTCTTGTTCCTGTTGCTGTCTCCGGCATTCGGCGCGGCTCAGGAAGAACATCATCATCACGAATCAGCCGCGAAGATCGGCAAGGTGAACTTTGTCGTTTCGTGCTCACCCGAGGCCGGGCGTCAATTCAAAGAAGCGGTGGCGTGGCTTCATTCGTTCGAATACGGCGAGTCCGAGCGCGTCTTTGAGGAAACAGCGAAGACTGACACGCAATGCGCGATGGCTCAATGGGGGATCGCGATGAGCCAGTATCATCAACTCTGGGCTCCGCCGAACCGCGTTGAATTGGAGAAAGGCGCGCGCGCCGTGCAGAAAGCAAAATCAATTGGTGCGAAGACGAATCGCGAGCGCGATTACATTGAGGCCATCGCGCAGTTCTATGGTGATTGGGAGAAATCGGATCACCGCGCACGCGCCGCTCGTTACGAGCTGGCTATGGAGCAATTGTACAAACGCTATCCCGGCGATCGGGATGCGGGTGTGTTCTACGCCCTTGCGCTCAACGCAAGTGCGTTGGCCTCAAGTCCCATGGACAAGAGCTACGCGAAACAGAAAAAAGCGGCGGTTATTCTTAACCGCGTTCGGCGACTCGAGCCCAACCATCCGGGTGTCACACATTATTTGATTCACAGTTACGACTATCCAGCGCTCGCCAGTCTTGCGCTCGCGGCGGCGCGCAGCTACGCCCGGATCGCGCCTTCATCGGCCCATGCTCTTCACATGCCTTCGCACATATTCACAAGGCTCGGGCTGTGGAGCGAAGACATCGCGATGAACATCAGGTCCGCAAACGCGGCGAAGGATTACGGACGTCGGAACCACCTCGCTGGGGCATGGGACGAACAGCTACACGCGATGGACTATCTCGCATACGCTTATTTGCAGGCGGCGCGAGATCGTGAGGCTCGCGCGGTGCTCGACGAGCTGAAGTCGATTCGAAAGGCGGATCCCGAGACCTTCAAATGCGCATACTCGTTTGCCGCGATTCCGGCGCGATGGGCGCTGGAGCGCCGCAAGTGGTCTGAAGCTGCCGACCTCAAGGTCGAGCCCGTCGATTTTCCGTGGCCGCGTTTTCAGTGGGCCCAAGCGATCACTCATTTCGCTCGCGCGATTGGATCAGCAAGAAGTGGCGACGTCGATCGAGGGAGGGTTGAAACAGCGAAGCTCGCCGACATTCAGAAGCAACTGGCTGGCGCGAAGGACAACTACGACTGGGCGACTCAGGTCGAGATTCAGCGAAAAGCTGCGACGGCCTGGCTTACACACGCGGAGGGAAAAAACCAGGAAGCGCTTGAGTTAATGCGCTCGGCGGCCGATCTCGAAGACTCGACCGAAAAGCATCCGGTTACTCCGGGTGCAGTGCTGCCTACGCGAGAGTTGCTCGGAGATCTCCTGCTTGAACTCGATCGCCCCGCCGATGCCTTGAAAGAATATGAGCAATCGCTGGCAGTCTCACCCAACAGATTCAACGGACTCTACGGCGCAGGGCGGTCCGCGGAACTTGCGGGCGATCGGATCAAGGCTCGAAGATACTATCGAATGCTTGTTCAAACATCTTCTCTCGGCAACAGACCCGAGCTTCAACATGCCAGAGACTTCCTTGTGTACAAACCGCGCAGTTGAAGGATCAGTTTTGCGATGGATACGGTAAGGACCCGACGCCTGCTTGGCTATGGAATAAGACTCAAATGCCCGAGCTGCGGATTGGGATCGCTTTATGAATCGCCATTCAAGATGCGCGCCGAGTGTTCGTATTGTGATTTGATTTTCGAGCGCGAGCAGGGCTACTTCATCGGATCGATCTACATCAACGTGATCGCGACCGAATCGACGCTGCTGCTCACGCTTCTGATTTACGGAGTCATCACCGGCACGGTCAATGAAAGAATTCTGTCAGTTCTGGTTGTGCTTGCGATCGCGTTGCCGTTCATCTTTTATCATCATAGCCGAAGCCTTTGGCTGAGCTTCGATCACATTCTCAATCCGGAGAAACCCATCTCGCGTGAGGTTGAACGCGGTGAGTAATGTTTGTGGATTCAAATGCGTCGGATGCTTGCGGGAATTCGCGATCGGCGAGATCGAGAATGTATGTCCAAATTGCGGTAATAATCTCGACGTTGTTTACGACTACGATCGAGTCCAGGCGGAACTCACCAGAGCGAGTCTCGCGGCCGATCGCAACTTCACGATGTGGCGATATCAAAGCCTGTTGCCTGTCGAGAGTTTGTCGCTGGTTCCTCCGCTCACGGTTGGTTGGACACCAGTCTACAACTGCGGGCATCTAGCCGAGCGCTTCGGTATCCGACAGCTTCTGATCAAAGACGACGGCCGCAATCCAACCGGCTCGTTCAAGGATCGTCCAAGCGCGCTCGCCGTTGTTAAGGCTCGCGAGGCAGGCGCGAGTATCATCACAACTGCGTCGTCGGGCAATGCCGGCAGCGCGCTCGCGGGTATGTGCGCGAGCGTCGCGATGGAATCGGTGATCTTCGTGCCGGCTTCAGCGCCCGCGGCGAAGGTTGCTCAATTGCAAATCTACGGTTCGCGCCTGGTGATCGTCGAAGGCAGCTACGACGAGGCCTACGACTTATGTATAGCCGCTTCGGAGCGATTCGGTTGGTATCAACGCAGCACCGGTTATAACCCTTACACCCGCGAAGGTAAAAAGACAGCCGCGCTTGAAATCGCAGAGCAGTTGAATTGGGACGTGCCCGACAAGGTATTCGTGGCCGCCGGCGACGGCAACATCATCAGCGGTCTTTGGAAGGGTTTCAACGATCTGCATCGCATCGGCTTCATTGAAAGACTTCCACAAATGATGGGCGTTCAATCAGACCGAGCGCCGGCAATCGTAGACGCGGCCAGCGGCGACGGCGTGGTGCGAGATGCTCCGGCGCAGACGATTGCCGACAGCATCAACGTAGGCAAGCCTCGAGACGCGACGGCCGCCGTTCGAGCGATACGAGACTCCGGAGGCCGCGGAGTCAAGGTCACCGACGACGAGATCATCGCGGCCATTCCGAAGCTGGCTCGCGAAACCGGAGTGTTCGCCGAACCTGCGGCCGCTGCGGCTTACGCGGGATTGTTCAAGATGCTCGATGCCGGATCGATCAAATCCGACGAACGCGTTCTTGTGATGCTGACCGGGAATGGGCTCAAGGACGCCGAAGCGGCGAGACGCGCAGTCCAAGAGCCCCTTCGAGTAAGGCCTGATTACGATGAACTAACTCGCATATGGAACATCGCCCAAGGTTCGACTTGATAGTTGTTGAGCAGCGCCCCGGACGCGATATAATCGAAGCCGGCTACCTGGGAGCAAGCGCGGTCAGCGAGGAGGCTTTGATAAATGGCTTCACGGATTCCGGTCTATTCCATGTCAGTCGATGAATATCTGGAAGCGGAAAAAGACGCCGCGACGCGCCACGAGTATGTTGCAGGTCAAGTCTTTGCGATGGCAGGCGCCAGCGACGCTCACAACACGATCGCAGGCAATGTCTTTGGCCGCTCAAAGTCGGATCTGCGCGGTGGACCTTGTCGAGTCTACATCTCGGATATGAAGGTTTGGATTGAAGCGGTCCAGGCTTTCTACTATCCCGATGTCGTTGTTACGTGCGATCCCGAAGACAACGGCGAATATTCAAAGACAAAACCCTGCTTGATTGTCGAAGTCACTTCGCCGACCACGACCGTGATGGACCATCGTGAAAAATTGCAGGCGTATCGAAAGATTCCGAGCCTTCGCGAATACGTGATGATGGCGCAGCACGAGATGCTTGTCGAAATCTACCGGTTGGACTCGCGCGGGCACTGGTGGTTCGAGACTTATGGGCCTGAACAATCATTCGCTTTCGAATCAGTAAACCTGGGAATCGCGGTCAAAGACTTATACGAAGGCGTTGTCTTGCGGCCGTGGCCGGCTAGCCTTCCCGAGCCTCCAACTAATCCGATTTGATTCTCGCGCCATTGAATATGTCCTACCTTTTCAAATCGGCGCTCCTTGTCAATCTTGATCCCTCGCGTGTCGAACGCTGCGATCTGCTTATTGCCGACGGAAAGATAATCGAGCGGGGCCCAACGCTTGAAGCTCGCGAGGACGAAGAGATAATCAATCTCACCGGCAAGATTGTGATGCCGGGAATGACTTGCGCGCACACGCATTTGTATTCGGCTCTCGCGCGAGGGATGCCGGCGCCGCCGCGCACTCCGACGAACTTCACAGAGATTCTCGAACTCGTATGGTGGCGATTGGATCGAGCCCTAGACGAAGAGACGATCTACTGGAGCGCGATGGCCGGTGCGATGGACGCCGCGCGAGCCGGAACGACTTGCCTGTTCGATCATCACGCGTCACCTTCGCACATTCGCGGCTCGCTTCAGATCGTGCGCGAAGCAATTGAGAAGGTCGGGCTTCGAGCGGTGCTTTGCTACGAAGTGACGGACAGAGGCGGAAGCGACGAGCGGGATCGAGGGCTTGAGGAGAATCGTTCTTTTCTGAAGTGGACGAAGCAATCTGCGTCATCATCTCCAGCCTTATTTCGCGGCCTCGTGGGAGCTCACGCGTCTTTCACGCTCAATGATGAATCGCTCTCGCGATGCGCCGAATTGATGCGCGAGTTCGACGCCGGGCTTCACATTCACGCCGCCGAAGATATGTGTGATGTGAATGACGCGCGGGACAGGCACGGCCTCGGTGTCGTCGAACGTCTTGCGAAACACGGCGCGCTAAACAATCAAACAATTCTCGCGCACGGTGTTCATCTGTCTGATGAAGACATCGAGATCGCGCGAGCGGCCGGTGTGTGGTTCGCGCACAACCCTCGCTCGAACATGAACAATCAAGTCGGCTACGCTCCGGTTGAGAAGTTCGGCGAGCGAGTTGTCTTAGGAACTGACGGCATCGGTGCGGATATGTTTGAAGAAGCCCGCTCGGCGTTTTTCAAAGGCCGCGATGAAGGTTTGAACTTCGGCGCTGATGCGTGGCTTGGTGTGCTGTCGAACAATCATCGGCTTGCGTCCCAGACATTCGGCGAAGACATCGGCTCGCTTAAGCCTGGCTCGGCGGCCGATCTTATCGTGCTGGATTATCAATCGCCGACTCCGCTTGTTTCCGAGAACCTGGCCTGGCATTTTGCGTTTGGAATTAACTCGGCGGTGGTTGAGAGCGTGATGGTGAATGGAAGGTTCGTGATTAGAGATCGCCGTCACGCGCTCGACAACGTCTATGCGGATTCGCGCAAGGCGAGCGAGAAGCTGTGGGCGAAGCTGCGCTCAATGTGATCGCTAGCTCGCGGTTGCCTGCTTGATGGGTTCCGGCTCAAGATCAGGCTCAAGCGTGAGCGCTTTTGCGTGCTGCGCAATCTGCTCTTTCACCAAACGCGTTATCAGCGGCTTGAGCCATAACACCGCGAGTCCCGCCGCGATCACGTTGCAAGCCACAGCCAGCCAGAAGACCGGCAGCCACGAATCATACTTCGTCATCAACCAGGCCGCACACGGGCCCGCCAGAATCGACCCCACACCTTTTGCCGTGTATTGAATACCATAGTTGGTCGTCGCGTGCCTGTTGCCAAAGATGTCCGCGATAGCCGCCGGAAACAGCGAATAAATGTCGCCCCACGCAAAGAACGTCAACCCGCATAGCGCGATGAACAGGAACGGCCGCCCTACCAGAAGCGTGAATCCCGTTATCGCCACGGCTTCGATCACAAAGGCGATCGCCATCGTGTCGTAACGCCCGAGCCGATCCGACACTGCGCCGAAACAAGGACGCGCCAACCCGTTGAGCACGTTGTTCAATAGCAGGGTCAGACTTAGAACGGTGACTGCTCCGAAGAGAATGTATTTGTCGAAGCCGTACGTCTCGCCGATCGGTTTCAGTTGCGCGGTTACCATCAGCCCGCTGAAGGTAACGAGCGTCATCATCAAGTAGAGAATGTAGAACGAGCGGTTTTGCATCATCTCCCGCGGCGTGTAATCGCGCGATGATTGGTGCACTCGCTTGTGGACCTTTTGCTTGATCGTTTCCCAGCCAACGGGCGTCCAGCCGTCCCGGGGCATCTTCAAGAATTGAGCCGCAATCAGAACAACGATTCCCTGGATGATTCCGAATAGTACGAACGCCGAAGCATAGCCGCTGGTCTTGATCATCGAATCAATCGGGAGAATCGTAAGCGCCGCGCCGAATCCGTATGACCCTGCGACTAACCCTACACACAAGCCGCGCCGATCGGGAAACCATTTCATCGCCGCTCCCACGCACGCTCCATAGACCGCGCCCGCGCCCAGGCCGCCAAAACCATAAGCGACGTATAATCCGATCAGTGACTTCGATGGGCCTGCCAGTCCCGCTCCCACCCACCCTGTGGCGACGAACACGCTCGCTAGGGTGACAACGATCCGAGGCCCAAAGCGATCGATCATGTAAGCCGTGAAGGGAAATAGTCCGGTTTGCGCGATAACGAAAATTGTAAATGCCCACTGCACGGTTGCCAGACTCGCGCCCAGGTCGTTCTTGAGCGGTGTAGTGAACAGCGTCCACGCGTATTGCAGATTGGCAATGGCAAGCATCGCAGCTATGCAGGCGGCAAGTACAAGCCATCGCGACTGCTGTCGATCCGAGCCAGGTTGTTCGCTCATTCAATCTCCTCCGCGTGAGATCGTTTCGCCACTCGACGGATTCGTGACTAATGTCGCGAATTCATCTCAGCGTCCTCCGCGCCCTCCGCGGTTATGAAGCAGTTCAACCACCGAGGACGCAGAGGACGCCGAGGATTTCACATCACGACACGACGGTTTGGTTTAACAACTTTGCCGCTGCGTAGACCGCGCGGGTGTACGGCATATCGAGGCCCATCTTATTTCCAAGTTCAACGACCGCGCCCACAATCGACTCCAGTTCCAGCGGTCGGCGCGCTTCGACGTCCTGTAGCATCGAGCTCTTGTGATGCCCGACTTTTTCGGCGCCCGCCAGCCGCTGCTCCGCTGTTACTTCGAGGTTAATTCCCAATCTCTTCGCTACGGTTTCGGCTTCCCTCATCATTTCAGTAGCCAGCGCTCGCGTTTCGGGACAAGTAACAATCTGGGCAAGCGTCGCCCGGCTGAGCGCGCTTATCGGGTTGAACGCGACGTTTCCCATCAGCTTCACCCACATCTCGTGACGGATGTCGCTGCGTATCGGACATCTAAGGCCCGCGTGAATGAATACATCCGCGATTCGGCGGCATCGCTCGCTTTTTGAACCGTCGGGCTCGCCCAGCGAGAATCGAGTGCCTTCGATGTGCTCGATCACACCGGGCTCGACCACAATCGTTGAGGGATAAACAATACATCCGATCACCCGCGCCGAATCAATGCTCTTGCTGATGATTCCACCCGGATCGACAGATTCAAGCTGAGTGCCTTCCCAGTCGCCGCCATGCCGATAGAAGTACCACCACGGGATTCCGTTCTGAGCGCTGATCACTGATGTGTCCCGCCCAATCAGCGGCGCGAGTTGCGGGGCAATGCCGGTAAGGCTGTGGGCTTTTACCGTAAGCAACACGACATCGGTGGAACCGACTGAATCAATATTGTCGGTAGCCTCAACCTGAACTCCGAAGTCTCCGACTGCCCCGCGGATGTGTAGACCCCGCTCCTGAATCGCGCGCAGGTGCGGACCTCTCGCTATGAGCGTGACATCCTCACCGGCGCGAGCCAGCATCGCTCCGAGAAATCCCCCGATGGCTCCCGCGCCGACAATCGTAAATCTCATGCGTGGCCCTTGGTCGTCTGAAATCTGTCATTGATCATTCGTCATTGATCATCATTCTTCAGGAGCCTAATCATTCGCCGGCGATCGAATGACAAATGACCAATGACTACTCTTCCATCTTGCCTAACGTGCTGGCGACGTTTCGGCGCTGAATCTTGCCGGTGGCGCCGCGAGGAATCGAATCGACTATGTGAATAACCTTCGGGCACTTGAAGTCCGACAGCGATGATCGGCAATGGGCGATGAGCTCGGCCGCGGTGGCTGATCCTTGCAACACAACCGCGGCAGCGACAGCTTCGCCGTAAGTTCGATCTGAGATACCGAAGCATACGGCTTCAGCGACCGCCGGATGACTGAGAAGCGCTTCATCAATCTCGCGCGGAGAAATCTTTTCACCGCCTCGATTGATCAATTCCTTGATCCGGCCCGTGAGCGTCAAATACCCTTGCTCGTCGAGACATCCCTGATCGCCGGTGCGAAACCAACCATTCGTGAACGATTCAGCATTTGCTTTCGGATTGCCCTCGTAGCCGCCAAAAACGTTGTCGCCTTTGATCGACACTTCACCGATTTCGCCGGGGGACAACACATCACCCGCGTCATTGAGAATCGCGATGCTGACGCCGGTTCCCAGCCCTACTGAACCAGCCTTTCGTGATCGCGGAGGCAATGGGTTCGAGGCCATCTGATGAGCGGCCTCAGTCATGCCGTATGCTTCAAGCACCGGCGCTCCGAACCGCTCTTCGATATCAGCCATCAACTGCGGCGCAAGCGACGCGCTGCACGAGCGTATGAAACGAAGCTGCTCGTGTCCCGCAGGCTTCGCGCCCGGCTTGCTTCTCGAAACCAAAACCTGATGAATGGTCGGCACCGCGGAATACCAACTCGCGCGATGATCCCGAACCGTAGACCAGAACGAAAGCGGGTTGAACTTCGGCGGCACCACCACAGTTCCACCAGTGAGCAAAGTTGCAAATGTAGAAGCTACCAAACCGTGAACGTGAAACAACGGCATCACGCACAGCGAGACATCTTCCCTGTTGAGTTGATAAGTTTCGGCGACGTTGCGCGCTGAGATCATCAGGTTGCGATGTGGCAACGGCACCCGCTTCGGCCGGCTTGTCGTTCCGCTTGTGTGAAGGATCAACGCGATGTCATCGTCATTCGCTTCTTCGCGTGCGCGGGATGGTCCGACTGAGCTCAACGCGGAGAATTGTACATTGCCATCCCGGTCAATTCCGGCTTCGATGACTGGTATCGCGTCGCCGGCAGCCGCGCGAGCTTCTTCGCCGCCTCCCTGCGGCAAAATAATCGCGCGCGCGCCGGTGTCTTCGAGATAAAACTTGAACTCATCGGCTCGGTAAGCGGGATTCAGCGGCGCTGCCGTTCCGACCGTCGAAGCCGCAAGGAACGACGCCATCATCTCGAGACCGTTGGGCAACGCGATTGCGATTCGATCTCCGCGGCCAAGACCCAAGTTGTTCAATTGTACGGCGAGCGCTTCTACCTGTGAACGTAGTTGAGAATAAGTGACGGAAGGACCATCGCCGGGAATCTGAATCGCGATGTGATCGGGGCTGCCTCCTTCGAGTAGCTCAAGCAGCATCTGCCTCTCCGGTCATCGGAATTGGAAACTCTTTCGTGGTTGGAGCCGGCACAGTAACACGCAGCCCCAGCACTGTCCAGTTTCGAGCCGCATGTTTGCTCACGCAATGATGGCGAGCAACGCGGATAGCTCGGACGTTAGCGGAGATGTAAACGAAATCCTCTCGCGCGTACGTGGATGATCGAACCTCAACTCGGTCGAGTGCAAAAAGTGGCGATCGAGCGATTGAATCGCGCGTCTGGTTGCCGGGTTGCGGATCGAGTTCTCTCGCCCGCCGCCATAAGTTGAATCGCCGACGACGGGATGACCGATGTGCGCGAGATGAACTCGAATCTGATGCGTGCGTCCGGTTTTGATTTGAACATTCAACAGTGTGAATTCCTGATAGCGCGTTGCCACTTCATACATCGTGTGAGCTGCGCGGCCGGCATCACCCCGGAGCACTGTCATGCGCGTGCGATTGTGCGGGCTGCGTCCGAGTCGCGCTTCTATCTCGCCCCGGTCCTTTGTTACGCGTCCATAAACCAGCGCGGTGTATTGCTTGAAGACCTTGCGGTCGCGAAATTGATCGGAGAGTTTTTCGTGAGCCGCATCGTTCTTCGCGACAACAAGCAGGCCCGAGGTGTCCTTGTCGATGCGATGCACGATGCCCGGCCGAATGCGGCCGGCAACGGCGGACAATGAATTGAAGTGATGGACAAGCGCGTTGGCGAGAGTGCCCGAATCGACTCCCGCGCCCGGATGAACAACCATACCCGCCGGTTTGTCGACGACGATAACATCGTCATCTTCGTACATGACATTGAGAGGGATTGGCTCGGCGATCAGGTCGGCCGGCGGCGGTTCGGGTAAATCAATTTCAATGTGATCGCCATCGTGCAGGCGATAGCTCGATTTCGCGACATGCTGATTCACAAGCACGTCGCCGTCTTCGATAGCGCGTTGGATTCGTGTGCGGCTTACTTCGGACAGATGAGACGCGACGAAGGAGTCGAGCCGCGTGCCGGCGGCTTCGACGCTCACTTCCATGAGTTGAGGCTCAGTGCTCACAGACTTGCAGGGGCGGCCCTCCGCGGCCGCCCCTCCTTGATTACTTCTGATTTATCCAGCGAGGGGCGGCCGCGGAGGACCGCCCTTACAAGTTAAGAAACCTGCGCTGCGACATCCTGACCGCCAGGCACCCGTTGATTTGAACGGCGGCGCCATTGATATATCATCATCCCCAGACCCAGCGCGAACATTACAATCGAGATGAATTGAGACGTCGATAGCCCGAACACCTGCCCGCGCGGATCATCTCTCCAGAACTCGATCGTGAATCGCGCGACGCCGTAGGTCATCAGGTAGCTGTAGATTACCTGGCCGTCGAACTTGCGCCGCTTGCGCAGCCACATCAGGAAACCGAAGATCAACAGATTCGCCGCCGCTTCGATGAGCTGAGTGGGAATCAACGCCGAGTCAATGGGCACGCCGGTCAACTCGCTCGCTTTTTCAGTGAATCGCACGCCGATCCACGAAGTAGTCGGCTTACCCCAGCAACATCCCGCGGAAAAACATCCGAGCCTTCCGATCGCGTGCCCCAGCGCAACGGCCGGCGCAAACGCATCCGAAGTCTTCGCCCACGGCAGCTTCCATCGCCGCATCAATATAACGCTCACCAACAGCGCGATCAGAAACCCGCCGTAATAGACCCCTCCCGAGCGCCAAAGATCAAAGGAAAAGATTCGCTTCCACTCGCCGCGATAGTCGCTCCACTCGGTGATGACCATCAGCACCTTTGAACCGATCAGCGATGCGGCGAGTATGTAAAGCCCGAGGTCATATATCCTGTCCTTGGGAAGGCCGTCGCGGGCGGCTAGATTCGCCGTCAGCCACAGCGCCGTGATGAAGGCGATTGCCAGCAGAACGCCGTAGGTCGCAATCGGAATTCCGAGCCCGGGTATTCTGAATAACTCAGGGAACATTGTTATGTCCGCGGTCCGTGGTCCGTAGTCCGTAGTCCGTAGTAGTAAGATTTCACGCTAAGGACTACGGACTACTGACTACGGACTTCCTACTGACCCCCTTCAACATTGGGAGATTCAGCCGGCTCGATTACCGGTGACCGTTCCGCTTGAGGCGTAAGGAACAGCTCAATCGCCATCAACGCCGCGCCTATCGTGATCGCGGTATCGGCAATGTTGAATACCGGCCATTGATAATCCTTGTAATAGATCAAAATGAAATCGATCACTCGGCCGAGCCTGAAACGATCGATGAGATTGCCGCAGATTCCGGCGGCCAACAGCGCCAGTGACCACAACAGCAAGGTATTGGCAACCGGGGTGCGCTTCATGTAAAAGACAACCACAAGTATCGCGGCAACCGAGATGGCGACCAGCAGCCACTTCACGTCGCCGTTGTTGAGCATTCCAAACGCAATGCCGGGGTTTTCCGTGTAGCTGAGCTTGAAAAACCCTCGAATGATCTCGATCTCGTCGCCTTCGCGGAGCTTTACCGAAACCCAATATTTGCTGAATTGATCGAACGCCATCACCATCACGGCAATGGACAAATACCAGAGTTTCGTCGCGCCGATTTTGGTTGTCGGTACTTCTGAACTCATTACAACATTACTCCTTCCCAGCCTTCCTCTATTTGACGCACACAGCGCGAGTCGATGGTCGGGAATCGATCATCCGCGCCAACCGAACTCGACCAGTTCCAGCAGCGCTCGCACTTCAAGCCGTCGGCGTGGTCAACATCGACCTTCAATTCGGCTCGATCACTTCGACGAAGCGTGACCTGGGAGACAATAAAAATTGAGGCCAACTGTTCTTCATAACGCGCAAGCAACTCATAAGTGTCGCCGCCGGCGGCAAGTGCCACTTTAGCCTCAAGCGACGCGCCAATGAGCTTGTCGTTGCGTTTCTCTTCGAGCGCTTTCTGCACGGCCGATCGTACCTCGAACAACCTTTCCCAGGTCAGTAAAAGATCCGCGTCAGCGCCTGCCGCCTCAGGGCGCGGAAACTCGGATATGTGCACCGACGCTTCACGCTTTCCCGGAAGGCTTTCCCAGATCTCGTCCGCCGTGAATACAAGTATCGGGGCAAGTAACCGCGAGAAGCAATCGACTATGTCGTACAGCGCGGTCTGTGCGCTTCGACGCCCGGTGGACTTCGGCGCGAACGTGTAGAGCCGATCCTTTAAGATGTCGATGTACACGTTCGACAATGTCACCGTCGCGTAATGATAGAGCGCGTGATACACCGTCGTGTAATCAAACCGCTTATACGAATCGACAACCTTGAAGGTAAGCTCGCGAGTCATCGCAAGCGCCCAGCGATCGATCTCCCACATCTCGCTTTCATCTACTCGATCGACTTCCGGATCGAAGTCGCCGATGTTCCCCAACGCATAACGAGCCGTGTTGCGCAGCTTGCGATACGCGTCAACCATCCGGCTCAGAATCTCGGGCGAAACACGAACGTCTTCCTGGTAATCCGATGACGCGACCCACAAGCGCAAAATCTCTGCGCCCTGCTTGCCAACCACTTCTTCGCTCGGTATCGCATTCCCCGTCGACTTGTGCATGGCTTTGCCTTCGCCATCAACGGTCCACCCATGAGTCACAACCGTTTTGTAGGGAGCCTGATCGCCGGCGGCCAACCCGACCATCAACGACGAGTTGAACCATCCACGATATTGATCGGGTCCTTCCAGATAAACATCCGCGGGCCATGGCAAACCGCGTTCAGCGACCAACACCGCAAGCGACGACGAACCAGAATCAAACCAAACATCGAGAATGTCCTGCTCCTTGGTGAACTTCGAGCCCGCGCACTTCGGGCAAGCGAAACCTTCGGGCAACAGATACTCAGCCTCGCGCGCGTACCAGGCGTCGGCGGTCTCCCTGGCGAAGATCGATGACACGTGTTCGATCACTTTCTCGTCCGCGATTGTCTCTCCGCAGTCTTCGCAAAAGAACGCCGGGATGGGAACGCCCCAGACTCGCTGGCGTGATACGCACCAGTCGGGCCGGTTGCGAAACATATTGCGCATTCGATCGCGGCCCCATGCGGGCACCCAATTCACGCGATCCACCTCGCGAAGAGCGCCTTCGCGAAGGCTCACTTCACCTTCCGCGACGCGATCCATCGAGATGAACCACTGCGCCGTCGCGCGGAAGATCACCGGATTGTGACATCTCCAACAATGCGGATAGCGATGAGGATACTGCTCGGTATAAACAAGCGCGCCGGTCTCGCGAAGGAAGTCGACGATCAAGGGATTGGCCTCGAATACCTGGAGCCCCGCGAAGCGCTCGACATCTCCAGTAAACCGCCCGGCGTTATCTACCGGACAATAGACTTCGACGCCTTCGTGCTGCCCGCTGAGAAACCCTTTTTCGCGGAGCTCATCGTAGATCGGCGCCATCTGCGTGCGATATTGCTGGCCTATCACAAAGTCGTCATGTCCGTGACCGGGCGCCGTATGAACGCAACCGGTTCCGGCTTTGCCTGTGCCTTTCTTCTGCGCGAACGCGACATCGATTTCCGTTTCGGCATCGGCTTCGCCCCCAAGCGTAACGTGCTCGCCGAGCATTAACAGCGACGCGCGATCGATCCACGCGTGACGGGCATGCAGCCCGTCGAGCATCGAGCCCGGAAAGCTCGTGACGATGTGCGCCGGCGCGAGGCCACATTTTTCGGCGACCGCTTCGACCAGGTCCTTCGCGACGATGTAGATTTCATCGCCCACATCGATCGCGGCATAATCGAAGTTCGGATTCACCGCAATACCCAGATTCGCAGGCAACGTCCACGGCGTCGTCGTCCAGATCAAAACAAACACCGGCTTATTGATTGCGGATTGCTGATTGTGGATTGCGGATTGATCGAAGGCGCCAATCTCAGATTCGGCAATCCTCTTCTCCAGCTCTCGAACCTGATCCTCGGGCACAGCGAACTTCACATAGATCGAAGGGCTTGTATGCTCTTTGTACTCGACCTCGGCTTCAGCCAGCGCCGTCTGATCGTGTATGCACCAGTAGACCGGCCGCGCGCCCTTGTAGACGTAACCGCGGCCGACGAAGCGCCCGAACAACCTCGCCGTTTCAGCTTCGTACGCGTTTGACATCGTGAGGTAAGGATCATCCCACTCGCCCAGGACTCCGAGTCTTTGGAAGTCGCGAGTCTGCCGCTTCAGAGCTTCAGCGGCATGTTCGCGGCATGCTTTTCGAATCGAAACCGGGCTCATCTGCGCCTTTTTCGCCCCGAGCTTTCGATCGACGAACAGTTCTATCGGGAGTCCGTGACAATCGTAACCTGGTATGTATGGCGCGTCGTAACCCATCATCGAGTGCGATTTGACGACGAAGTCCTTGAGGATTTTGTTCATCGCCGTGCCGATATGAATATCGGCGTTGGCGTAAGGCGGCCCATCGTGCAGCACGAACATCGGCCGCCCGGCGCGCGCTCGGCCGATCTCGTGATAGAGATCCATCTGTTTCCAACGGGCGAGCCGCTCCGGTTCGCGCTGCGTCAGGTTCGCCTTCTGTGCGAAGGAGGTTTTCGGCAAATTAACTGTTGCCTTTAAGTCGAAAGGCGCCTGGGTAGTCATTGGTCCTCGTCACTGGATTGTAAGATTTTAAACTTCGTATTGTCGACCTAAGCCTCAAGCCGCGGTCCGCGCGTACATCGGCCAAACTGGAAAGCACCTGGGTCCTCTCGTTGAGGAACCCAGGTGCTTCCGAGAATTATTTCAGCTCCCCAGAAACAGGCTCTCGGAGCCGGTTTCAGGTCTCGAACTAAATGAACAACTCTTCGTCCTGATACGCCTGATCGATGGTCTTTCTATTGCGGCCAAACAATGTTTCAAGGATTCGCCGCAGGCCGACCAGCAGCGCTGACAGCTCGCGCATCGGTTGAAGCACCGTCGCCTGCACTTCTTTGGATGTGTCCTCGAAGCGGTCCTGTGTCCGCACGAGCAGCGCATCGAGTTCCGATACCTGGCGTTGGACCGTCGCGCTGGTGTAGTCGAGCGTTTGGGAAATCTGTTCGACCTGATGCTGCGCCAGCCTGCTGATTTCCTGAGAAGACGCCGATACCGCGGCCGCAACCGCTCGAGTTTCGAGCGTTACCTTGTCGAAGGCTTCCTTGGTTTGCGCGCTGATTTTTTCGACGGAAACCCTGACTGTGCTGATCGTAACCTGTACCTGATCCAGCACCGGTCCGGCTTTGGCGATCAACGGCTCGGCCTTGGCTTGCATGGATGCGGCGATACCCGTGAGCCTCTTGATTGCGCCGTAGATGAACATGAACATCGCCGCTTGAACGATAAAGCTCAGCGCGATAACCGCCGCCGCTATCGTCATGACGATGTAGAATTTTTGCTGATCCACGAGCCCTCCTCGCTCACTAAGCTCAAACGCCGATCCGATTGAGAAATTTCAACGAGGCGCGAGAAAAATTGGAAGCGCGGGTTTATCGGAGTCGTGCGTGCAGTTGAGGTATTTGAAGGCACACTGCGCTGGGCTTATGCTTCTTCGCCTTCGCCCGCGACGCCGGCTTTACGCTTCTCTTCGCGATACGCCTGCTTGCCTGCCTCGATCGCCGCCGCAATCTGATCTTTTTGCCGGGCAGCAACTTCAGAAACTGTTTCGGCTCCCGCGGCAACCTTTTCGCGAGCGGTGCCGTAAACCTCGGAGACTCGGCCTGCCGCGGTTCCGTATGCTTCGGAAACTTTGCCCGCCGCGGTTCCGTATGCTTCGGACGCTCGGCTGGCGGCGGTGCCGTAAAGCTCACTCGCGCGATCGCCGATCACGCGCGCGCGTTCACCGGCGGCATCAACGCCGCGCTTGGTGTAATCCGCGATATCGCCTCGCAATTCGCGCCCGGTCTTCGGAGCAAACAACAAAGCCAACGTCGCTCCGATGCCCGCGCCTATCAGCAAGAAGGTAAGTTTCTCGGCTGCTCCTGATCCGTCATTCTCTGCCATTTCGTCCTCCGTATTACTTGATTTTAGTGCCGTCATCCAGCGTGATGATGATAAGTTGAATATATCATTTCGATTTGACCCGAACAAGGACAGCCTTCGGGCAGCGCTCTCTGGCAGGCTGCTGAAAAACCGATCCATCGCCACTAAGACACGAAGACTCGAAGGAGCACAAAGACCACAATTGATGCATTCACGGCCTTGGTGAATCTTTGTGGCCTTGTGTCTTAGTGGCGAACTCCCTTTTTCAGCAGCCTGCTAGACTGAAAAGCTTGATTCGTAAATCGGGAAGGGTATTTGGACGCGCTCTCGAAGAGCGAAGTGATCGGCAAGATCCGTTAAACAGTAAATACGATTCGGCGTTGCGTGAACCACAAACACCTGGTGAATTCCACGAGTGAGATTGCCCTTAACCAGGGCCACGTGATTGCCTCGGCTGTGCCCTTGCACGAAGCCTTCTTCCGCGGCCGCACCGTCAACCAAAACCTCGATCTCGCTTCCGATCAAGTTGAGGTTTTGCTGAAGCGAAATCTCTTTTGACACCTCGATCAGCCTCGACAGCCGCTCGACCTTCACCCGACGTTCCATATCGCCGAAGTGAATCGCAGCCGGAGTGCCTTCCCTTTCCGAGTAAATGAACATGTAAGCCATGTCGTAGCGAACTTCGCGATAAAGCGACAGCGTATCCTCGAAGTCTTCCTCGGTCTCACCGGGAAAGCCCACGATGAAGTCCGTCGAGATCGTCGCGTCAGGCAAAAGCTCGCGCACTTTGCGCACGCGTTCGAGATAGAACTCGCGGGTGTACTCGCGAGCCATTCGCTTGAGCATTCGATTCGAGCCGGACTGAACAGGCAAGTGAATGAAGCGGCATACCGAAGGCGTATCTGCGATCGCTTCGATTATCTCGTCGTCAAAATTAATTGGATGCGATGTGATGAATCTGACTCTCGGTATCCCGACGCGCCCGGTCATCCTCAACAGCTCCGCAAACGATGGATAGCCCGGCAATCGCGCGCGCCGCGATCCCGTTCCGTCAACCAGTCCATACGAGTTGACGTTTTGTCCGAGCAGGCTCACTTCGACGACGCCCGCGTCCTTCAGCGCACGAGCTTCGCTGATTATATCTTCAGCCGGTCGCGAAACCTCGGGACCTCGAGTCGCCGGAACGATGCAGTAGGTACATCGATGATTGCAGCCCCGCATTATCGTCAGGTGCGCGCTCAGCGCCCCGCTTGGCGGAGGCGGTGAGTAGAACTGCAACTCGCGTTTGAATTCAAACGATTGAAACTTGCCGCGCTCGATCGCCGGAACAATTTCGGTGATGGCTCCCGGTCCGAGCATTATATCTACACCGAAGCGCCGCCCCATCCGTTGGCCTTCAGGTAGCTGGGCGAGACACCCCATCAACCCGATCGTCAGGCGCCCGCGCTTGCTTTTTTCCTTGCGCAGCTCGCCGAGCAGCGTTTGGACTTTTTCAACGGGCTTGCCTCGCACGGCGCAGGTATTTACAAGCACGAGATCGGCTTCTTTGAAGGTATCGACAAACGAATACCCGATACCAGCAAGTTCCGACTGAATCGCGTGGGTGTCGTACTCGTTCATCTGACAGCCGAATGTGACTATGTGTGCTCGCATGAGATGGTATTTAGCGATTGACGTTTTTCTATTGGCCAGCGAATCTTATCATCCGCTGAACTATGCGGGCCAGCAAAGCGCTGTCTGACGGAATTATATGAAAGGCTATCAAGACGATCTCGCTTACATTCACGATGTCGGGTTCGGCGATTTTGCGAAGAACTCCGCGCCCGGCCTGCTCCGGGTCTTGCGACAAAACGAAATACCCACGGGACTCGTTATCGATCTCGGTTGCGGAAGCGGCATCTGGGCTCGAGAACTTTCGCGCGCAGGTTACGACGTGCTTGGGATCGACATTTCGCCGGCGATGATTGAAATCGCGCGCAAGCGAGTACCGCAAGCCGAATTCCGCATCGAGTCATTGCTCAAAGCCAAACTCCCCAGGTGTGACGCCGTCACTTCACTCGGCGAGTGTCTCAATTACCTGTTCGACAGGCGCAACAGCGTGAACCAGCTTCGGCGGCTGTTTCGTCGCATCTACACCGCTCTCAAGCCCGGCGGCGTGTTTGTATTCGATATCGCCGAGCCCGGACGCGCGAAGGGGCCGCGTCAGAAGCATATCGAAGGAAAGGATTGGGCGGTTCTCGTTGAAGTAGATGAGGACTCAGCGACGCAGCGGCTAACGCGCCGGATCACTTCGTTTCGCAAGGTCGCGGAGTTCTACAAACGCGACGAAGAAGTACATCGATTGCAGCTCTACCGCAGATCCGCCATAGCGAAGGAACTTCGGGAGGCCGGCTTTCGCGTGCGCACTCTCAAGAGCTACGGCGAGCAAGAGATGATTCCGGGTTGCGTGGGTTTTCTCGCGCGAAAGTCTCGATAACAATTCATGAGTCACGATTGATCCCGCAACCTGACCGCAATGCCGGCTCCGGTGAAGTATTGCTCTCCATAACGGATCACCGGTTCGCCTTCAACAATCACGTGCTCGATTCCAATCGGAAACTGCTTCGAGTCTTCAAACGTCGCGCGATCGATCACACTCTGGGGATCGAAGACAACGAGGTTCGCCTGCGCGCCGTCTTCGATGCGGCCATATCGCTTGAGCCCGAAGGTTTCCGCTGCCAGTCCCGACATTTTGCGCACCGCTTGTTCGAGCGTCAGAACGTTGAGCTCGCGAACATAGCGTCCGAGAATTCGCGGATAGGTTCCGTAAGCTCGAGGATGAGGCTTGCCGCCAAGCAACCCATCCGTGCACACGTTGACGTAAGGCTCGCGCATGATCTTCTGCACGACTTCTTCCGATTGGCTGAATGAAATCATTCCGACGCCCATGCGTTCTTCGGCCAGGAGATCAAGCGCGAACTCAGCAGCTTGTTCTTCACTCACACCGTTGTCCGCTCTGTTAGCGAGCACGGCGGCTTCCGCTAGATTCTTGCCGACGATTTCAGGACGCCGGCCGGATGGAATATCCGAAACGATGATGCCTTCAGGCCCGGACCACTTCCAGAAGTTGTCCCACTCGGAGCGCGAGCGGTCGAGCATAGCGTCTCGCATGCGTCCGCGTTCGTCGTCGCTTGCAAGCCGCGCAAGAGTCGATTCGACTCCGCCGGCGTGCGCCCACGGCGGCAATATCGCGCCGAGCATCGTCGAGCCGGCGATGTAAGGATACTGATCCGCGGTCAGTCGCATGCCCTCAGCTTGGGCGATTCGAACCATCTCCAGCACGCCGTCGATCACCGGCCAGTTCTCGCGTCCGGCGACTTTGAAATGCGATATGTGAACTCGCACGCCCGAATGCTTTCCGATCTCGATCATCTCGGCGACCGCGTCTTCGAGGTAATCGCTCTCGCTGCGCATGTGCGCGACAAACACACCGTCGAATTCAGCGACCGCCTTGCACAGCTCGATCATCTCGGAGGTGTCCGCGAAGCAACACGGCGGGTAGATCAAACCGGTCGACATGCCGAGCGCGCCTTCGCGCATTGACTGCCGAATCAGCGCCTGCATCTCGGCTATTTCTCGAGAAGTCGCCCGGCGGTCTTCCATTCCCATCGCGCTCAGGCGAACCGCGCCGTGCGGAATCAAATAGGTGCAATCGAGGGACGGCTTCGCGCGAGCAACTGAGTCAAGATATTCGGCGACGGTCTCCCAATCCCAATCGCGGGTAAGCTTCCCCAGCAAGCCGGCCAATGATCTCTCAATCTGCGGGCGATCAGCTTTGCGAATCGGCGCGACCGAAATGCCGTCTTGCCCAAAGACCTCGAGCGTGATCCCCTGCCGCACTTTCATCGGCAATTCAGGTTCGGTCAATACTCGCAGATCAGAGTGGCTGTGCGTGTCGATGAAGCCGGGCGCGATGACCATTCCCCTGCAATCGAGTTCTTCGGGCGCGCCGTCGAGAGTGCCCGGCGCATCGACGGCGAGAATCCAGTTACGGCGTATCGCTACATCGCCCTCGAATCCGGCGCGCCCCGTGCCGTCGATGATCGTGCCTCGCTTCAGAATCAGGTCTGGAGACTTGATCATCGGGCCGCCTCATCGCCGGTGTTGGTCGTCGAGCCATTGACGGCAAGCAGTTCGAGCGCGTGGCCATCCGGGTCTTCGAAATAGAGCGAAGTCGAATTCATCCATTGATGGAAAACCGGCCCCTCGACTTCAACGCCGCGTTCGCGCAGCATCGCAAGAGCAGGCTCGATGTCGGCCGCGGCGATAGTGAATGCGAAGTGCTGCAACGGCCATTCGCCTTTGTCTTCCTGAAGCACGATCATTCCAGCATCGCCGCCCGCGCGCAGAAAGAGCCAGTTGCGTTTCTCATCTCGAAGCCCGACTTCAAGGTCCAGCACATCGAGATAAAACGATTCGGCTTTTGCGAGATCCTTAACTCTGATTGCGACTTCATATACGCCACGTATGGGTAGCATACTCACTCCTGTTCGTGATCTCAGAGGCGCAATTGTATAATGCCCGCGTTACTCTTAGCCAATTTCGTTAAAAGGAATTTCGGATGACGACCTCTCACAATCGGTTTGCGCTGTATCTCCAGGACAAGCACCCGCTTCGTGAAGCCATCGACTATGTGCGATACGCCGAATCGCGAGGCTTCGAGGCGGTGTGGCAAGCAGAATCGCGACTCGTGCGCGACGCTATCGTACCGATGGCCGCATATGGAGCCGTAACTGACCGAATAAAGATTGGCTCAGGTGTGATCAACAACTGGACTCGCAACGCGGCGTTGATCGCGGCGACTTTTTCGACTCTCGATGATCTGGCGCCCGCGCGAATGATGTGTGGACTCGGAGTATGGTGGGAACCGCTTGCGACAAAAGTCGGAGTCAATCGCCGCAAGCCGCTTCAGGCGATGCGTGAAACGGTCGAAGTCGTGCGCCGCTTGCTCGCGATGGAGAAAGTCACCTTCAAAGGCGAGTTCGTTTCCGTCCAAGACATTGAGATCGACATAGTCCATGGAGACAGGTCCCCGAAGAACGTCCCGATTTACATCGGCGCAACCGGCATGAAGATGATGGAGCTTGCGGGAGAGATCGCCGACGGCGTGCTGCTGAACTATCTGGTGTCACCGGCGTACAACCGCGAGGCGATGGAACATCTCGGAGCCGGAGCGGCGCGCGCGAACCGTAGCGTTGAGCAAATCGATCGTCCTCAACTGGTGGTTTGTTCGCTGGACAAAGATCGCGATCGCGCGTTGGACAATGCCCGTGAGCTTGTTACCCAATACCTCGGCCAGCAACCGCACATCATGAAAGCGAGCGGGGTGAGTCAGGACTTGCTCGACGAGATCGGCCGGGTGTTGACGTGGCCCGCCGAAGAGCATCAGATACGCGAAGCGATGAAACTCGTCCCCGACGAAGTCGTGCAACTCATCACGGCTTCGGGCACACCCGACGAATGCCGGGCAAAAGTCAAAGAATACATTGCGGCGGGGTGCACGTGCCCGGTGCTTTATCCGCTTGGCGACGACGTTCGCGCGATGATCGATGCCTTTAGTTGAGATTCTAACTCCCCTGCGTCCCTCAGCGCCCTCCGCGGTTAAGAGTTTTTCACCGCAGAGGACGCAGAGGAACGCAGGGGACAGAGCCTTATGTTGGAACATGAGCGTGAGAACAGTAACCGCGACCAGATACGTGACACCGCTGCGAGAGGGCGGATCGCTTCCGGCAATCATCGAAGCAGATGACGATGGAATGTATGTGCTCAAGTTTCGCGGCGCGGGTCAGGGCCCCAAGGCATTAATCGCGGAGATGGTCGCGGGAGAGATCGCCCGCGCATCAGGGCTGCCCGTGCCTGAGATCGTCTTCGTTGAACTCGACCCCGACCTTGCCCGCACCGAGCCCGATCCCGAAATCCAGGACCTGATCCGGGCGAGCGCCGGCCTGAACCTCGCCCTCGACTATCTGCCCGGTTCGGTAATGTATGATCCGGTTGCCGAGAAGCTCGACGCTGAACTCGCGTCGACGATCGTTTGGTTCGACGCTTACGTGACCAACGTTGACCGGACGCCGCGCAATACAAACATGCTTATGTGGCATCGGCGGCTATGGCTGATCGATCACGGCGCCGCGCTCTACTTTCATCACACCTGGACCAACTATCTCGATCGCAGCCGCGATGCGTTCTCGATGATCAAAGATCACGTCTTGCTGCCGTCTACGTCTCCGCTCTCACTCCGCGAAGTAGATTCGAAGATGGCTGAGCGGATCACATCAGGAGGGATCATCGTTGGCATTGTAGAACTGATTCCTGATGCCTGGTTGGCTGCTGAGTCTCAGGCTAGCGGCTCGTCGTTCGCCGGGCCGGCCGAATATCGCAATGCTTACATTGAGTATTTGACGCGCCGGCTCGAGCCGCCGCATGTTTTCCTTGAGGAGGCGATCCGTGCGCGATCACTATCCATATGATTACGCGGTCTTCCGTGTAGTTCCGAGAGTGGAACGCGAAGAGTTCGTGAATGTCGGAGTGATCGTGTCGTGCCCCGCCAAGGATTTCCTCGAGGCCCGCGTTGAACTAGATGAGCAGCGGGTTGCTGCTCTTGATCCATCGCTTGATCTCGAGTCAATTCGAGCGCACCTCGCAACGATCCCGGCGATCTGTGCCGGCGGAGAGGAGGCAGGTCCAATTGGCCAGCTCCCACAGAGGGAGCGTTTTCACTGGCTAGTCGCGCCTCGCAGCACGACGATTCAAGTTTCCTCAGTGCACACCGGCCGCTGCGATGACCCAATCGAAATCCTCGAGCACCTGCTCAACACGATGGTGCGTCCGCCTCACGCGGCGTCCCGAGTTGAGCCAACTGAGTGATCAGAGTGCGAAGTTAAAGGTCAGCGAGCCGATAACCTTGACCGCTTTTCCTTCGACCATTGTCGGTTCAAACTGCCACTGACGCGCGGCTTCAACTCCCGCGGCGCGTAACAATGGATGCCCGCTGATCGCCCGAGCTGAAGCGACATTTCCTTCCTTGTCGATCTCTATTTCAACGACGACCGCGCCAGTGATTTGGGCAGCCTTTGCCGCCTCGGGATAAGTCGGTTCGACTCGGCGAGTAGCCTTTCCACCCAACAAGCCGCCGGGTTTGCGAATGTCGGAAGGCTCACCGCTGGATGGCGGGTCGGCGCTGTCAGGTGGCGGCGGTGGCGGTGGCCCGGCGGAGGTGTTCTCTCGAGGCGGAGGAGGCGGGGGCGGGGGCGGCGGCGGAATCAGGCCCCAATACTCACCGTCTTCGTATCGAACACCGACGATCCGCACCGCAAGACTTGACGGATTCCCGCCCACATCAAGCCATCGCCAACCCTGCAGTGTCGCCGACCCATTTGGGTCGAGTATCGAAGGCTCGCGGTGCGAGTAGGCCAGGCGCTTGGTCGTGCGATTTCTGAACTCCATGGCGACGCCCATGATCGCGCGATTCGTGTTGTTGACGACGGTAACTGCTCCTTTCACTGCATAGGCATCGTCGGAATTTGCGATGCTTCCATCTCGCCCTTTACGAGAAGCTCCATGGGTCTGAACGAACTGGAGTTTTGCTTCGGTGATTCTCACGGGTACGCCTTCCGCGTTCTTATATTCAATCGAAACCACCGGAGCATTTTCCAATTCCGCTTCGATGTCCTGCATATGCTTTTGATCCTCAACGCCGCCTGGAATCCCGCTTTCAACCCCGCCCGGAACTCCGCCGTCCACACCGCCCGGAACGCCGCCGAATATTCCGCCGGGGACTCCGGCTATTCGAGCGCCTCGGGCTTGCGCTGAAACGTAGTCCCGACTGAAGAGACCTGACGCTATCGAAAAGGCGACCGCGGTCGTGGCTGCCGCAACTATCAGGACGCGATGCGGCCACGCCATGCTTGTTCTAACTTCATTTGCCATGATTTTATCAATCCTCCTTTTCAGGTTTGATCCGGTGGCGGCCGACACGCCGGCGACCCGTACGCCGAGACAAAACTTCAAGACCTTCAGCAAGCTCGACGCGTAGATGCCGTGCGCGCCGCAAAGCTCTACCACCTTCTCATCGCAGGCGCTCTCACGTTCAACAAGAAGCTCCTTGTCGATTAGCCAGACAAGCGGGTGAAACCAAAACAGGCAACACAAAAACATT
>Ga0070696_100000025_pt1 | contig 68455 bp, 60 predicted proteins | sample KBSK1253metaG_FD_65474 | JGI IMG/M metagenome (GOLD analysis project Ga0070696, IMG submission 65474) | Corn, switchgrass and miscanthus rhizosphere microbial communities from Kellogg Biological Station, Michigan, USA - KBS K1-25-3 metaG | ecosystem: Host-associated > Plants > Roots >... | reverse complement strand
CTCGACGACACGGCCGCGGCGGCGCTGATCGGCGAGGCCGGTCCGCTGTTCGCCGAGGCCGCCTATGCCGCCGCACAGCAAGGCGAGACCGAGGCGGCGCTGGCGCTCGTCAGCGAGGGCCGTGCGCGGCTGATGGACGCCGCCTTGAAGCTGCAGAGCCTCCCCCTGCCCGCCGACAAGCGCCGCCGCCTCGACGAGGTGCGTACCGGCATCCATGAGGCGGAGCGCGCGGTGGAGGCGATGCAGGGTGCCGATCGGGCGGCGGCGGTGGAGAGGCTCGTCGGCCTGCGGCAGGAGCTGTTGGGCCTCATCAACGAGGCGCCCGCCGGCGAGACGACGGCGCGCGGCTCGGCGCTGGCCCAGGCGCGCGCCCTCGCCAGCAAGGCCGGCGCGGTGGCGGTGCCCATCGTGACCAGGCTGGGCGGGAAGATCCTGATCGTCGCCGGTGTCGGGCCCTCTGGGTCTAACACCTTGACTCAACGCAGGAATTCGGCACCGGCCACGTCAAAGGCCAAGACCAAGGCCGGAGCTGCGGTGTCAGACCCGGAGGGTCTGACACCGGGTCTGACACCTGTCGACATGCCCGAGCTCACCACGACTGCGCTCCAGGCTTTGGTGCAGGGCACCGGATCGAACGACGGGTGGACCTACGCCTATAGCATCAACCTGCTCCCGGACGATCTGCTCGACCAGGGCTGGCCGCTATGGATGGCCGCCATCGACGGCCTCGGCCCCGACCTGTGGCGCCTGCTCGGCGCCCGGCTGGACGCCGCCTTGAAGGAGGCGGGCGTGAAGGGCGGGGCGCGGCTCATCTGGCTGCCGACGGGCGGCCTCGGCATCCTGCCCCTCGGGCTTGCCCAGGACCCGGCCAGCAAGCGGCGGCTGGCCGACACCTACGAGATCGTCTACGCCCCGAGCCTCGATGCACTCGCCTCCGCCCAGGGCCGGATTGCGGGCCGCGCGCCCGCCACGCTCGCCGCCATCGTCAACCCGACCGGCGACCTGCCGGCCGCCGCGCAGGAAGGCAAGGCGGTGGCCTCGCACTTCGCCGCCGAGGCGCGCACGGTGCTGGAGGGGGCGGATGCCACGCCCGAGGCGGTGCTGGCGGCCCTCAAGGGCCGGAGCTACTGGCACTTCGCCTCGCACGGCACCTTTGACTGGAAGGACGCGCGCCAGTCGGCGCTGGTGATGAGCGGCCACCAGCGGCTGAGCGTCGGCCGGCTGCTGGACGCCGGCGATCTCGGTCGGCCGCGCCTCGTGGTGCTCTCGGCCTGCGAGACCGGGCTCTCCGACATCAATCGCAACCCCGACGAGTTCATCGGCCTGCCCGGCACGTTCACGGCGCTGGGCGCGGCGGGCGTGCTCGGTAGCCTGTGGCCGGTGGCGGATACTGCCACCGCGTTGCTGGTCGCCAAGTTCTACGACCTGCACATGGTGGTCCGCCTGGCCCCGCCCGCGGCGCTGCGGCACGCCCAGCTCTGGCTGCGCAACGCCATCAGCGCCAGCCTGATCACCTACGCCCGAAACGCCGCCAGGCAGGGCCGCCTCGACGGGGCGCAGGTGGCCGCCATCGAGGAGGACCTGAGCGCCGACGGGCTCCGCCGCGCACGCAAGGCGCCGCCGCTCGTTTTGCCGGCGCCCTCTCCGGCAACCGGCGCAAGGGAGAAGGCCTCCCAGAAGGCCTCCCCGGGCGCCAACAGCCTCCCGCGGCCCTACGGACACCCCTACTACTGGGCGGGGTTCATCTATACGGGGCTGTAAGTTCTTCGCTGGCTTGGACCCCGGCTACACCAGCCGGCTCTGCTCCACCGCGGCGGCGATGAACGACTTGAACAGGGGGTGCGGGTCGAAGGGGCGGGATTTCAGCTCGGGGTGGAACTGCACCCCAATGAACCAGGGGTGGTCGGGGATCTCGACGATCTCGGGCAGCAGGCCGTCGGGCGAGAGGCCGGAGAAACGCAGGCCGGCCTCCTCCAGGCGCTCGCGGTAGCGCGTATTCACCTCGTAGCGATGACGGTGACGCTCGGAGATGCGGGCGGCGCCGTAGATGCGGGCGACGCGGCTGTCTCCGGCCAGCATCGCCGGGTAGGCGCCGAGCCGCATGGTGCCGCCGAGATCGCCGCCCTGTCTGCGCGTTTCCAGCTCGTTGCCGCGCATCCATTCCGTCATCAGGCCGACCACCGGCTCGGCGCACGGGCCGAACTCGGTGGAGCCCGCGCCGGCGAGGCCGACGAGGTCGCGCGCGACCTCGATCACCGCCATCTGCATGCCGAAGCAGATGCCGAAATAGGGCACCTTGCGCCTCCGCGCGAAGCGTGCGGCCAGGATCTTGCCCTCCGAGCCGCGCTCGCCGAAGCCGCCCGGCACCAGGATGCCGTGCACGTCGCCAAGATAGGGCGCCGGGTCGCCGCCCTCGAACACCTCGCTCTCGATCCACTCCAGCCGGACGCGCACCCGATTGGCGATGCCGCCGTGCAGCAGCGCCTCGTTGAGCGACTTGTAGGCATCCTTCAGCCCCGTGTACTTGCCGACGATGGCGATGGTCACCTCGCCCTCGGGGTTGGCGATGGCGTGGCCGATGGTCTGCCAGCGGCCGAGATCGGGCGTTGGCGCGTCCTCGATGCCGAACGCCGCCAGCACCTCTTCATCCAGGCCCTCGCGGTGATAGGCCAGCGGCACCTCGTAGATGGAGGGCACATCGAGGGCCTGGATCACCGCCTCGGGGCGGACGTTGCAGAACAGGGCGATCTTCCTGCGCTCCGACGCGGGGACCGGCCGGTCGCAGCGGCACAGGAGGATGTCAGGCTGGATGCCGATCGAGCGCAGCTCCTTCACGGAGTGCTGCGTGGGCTTGGTCTTCAGCTCGCCCGCGCTCGGTATGAAGGGAATGAGCGTGAGGTGGATGAACACGGTTTCGCCTCGCGGCAGCTCGTTGCGGAGCTGGCGGATGGCCTCGAAGAACGGAAGGCCCTCGATGTCGCCGACGGTGCCGCCGATCTCCACCAGCACGAAATCGTGCCCCTCGTTGCCGGAGAGGATGAACTCCTTGATGGCGTCGGTGACGTGCGGGATCACCTGCACGGTGCCGCCCAGATAGTCGCCGCGCCGCTCGCGGCCCAGGATGTCCTGGTAGATGCGCCCGGCGGTGACGTTGTCCGACTTTTTCGCGGGCACGCCCGTGAAGCGCTCGTAGTGGCCGAGATCGAGATCGGTCTCGGCGCCGTCGTCGGTCACGAACACCTCACCGTGCTGGTAAGGGCTCATGGTGCCGGGATCGACGTTGAGATAGGGATCGAGCTTCCTCAGCCGCACCGAGTAGCCGCGCGCCTGCAGAAGCGCTCCGAGAGCGGCTGAAGCCAATCCCTTGCCGAGGGAGGAGACCACGCCGCCGGTAATGAAGATGTACCGCGCCATGGGCCTGCAGAATACCCCCGCCGGTGTCGATTCGAAGAGTGGTTTTTTCGCCCTCTCCAATGCCGTTTCGTCGCGGGTGGGCGCAGGCGCGCGACGTGCTGTCGCGGCGGCGCAAGCGGGGTCAGACCCTTCGCCTCGATTGACGGGGGCAGACCCCTCGCCTCGTCCGTCGAGTCGATATCGCGAAAACAGTGGCGAGGGGTCTGAACCCGTTAACCAGCTGCTACTTGGACTGCGGCACGCGCGGCGGCTCGTCCGGCAGCTGGCCGCTGGGCAGGTTCTCAAGCTTGATCTCGGGCATCTGCGAGCCAGGCGGCGGCTTCTGCGACTGCGAGGCCGGCTGGCGGGGCCCCCCCGGTACAGAAGCCGGAGCCTCGAGGATCGAGCGCGGCGCGCCGGCGCGCGTCGCCACCAGCGAGAGGAGCAGGCTGGTGGCGAAGAATGCCGCGGCGAGGCCGGCCGTCACACGGGTGAGAAGGTTGGCGGCGCCACGGCCGGTCATGAATCCACCGCCACCGCCGCCGATGCCCAGCGCGCCGCCTTCCGAGCGCTGCAGCAGCACCACGCCGATCAGCGCAAGCGCGATCATGATGTGGATGATGAGGAGAACGGTGGCCATGCGGGGGGTACCTTGCGGAAAGCTCGTCGCGGCTTCTACACTAGCTGCCTGTGGCTTGTCACCGGGAGAGGCCGCGGGCGGAAAATGGCGGCTCGGCCATCACCTCGGGTTGGCGAAGGGATCGACCGCCGGGTCCGGCGGCGGGGGCTTGTAGGCATCGTCAACTTTGGCCTTGGGCGGCGGACGCTTCTCGATGGAGGTGATGCCGGGCTCGGCGGCCTGGCCCTGCGCAGCCTTGGCCGGCGGAGCCTTGGCGGGCTTGGCACTCGGGTCCGCCTTCTTGGGTGCGACCTTTTTGCCGGCATCGGCCTTCTGCTTCGGATCGGCCTTGGCCGGGGCCGCCGCAGCCTTGCCGCCCTTGGGCGCCGCCTTGTCGTCGTCGTCGTCCTTTTCGTCTTTGTCGTCGTTGTCCTGGTCGGTGCTCCACTCCCTGTCTGGGGTAAGGTGCACGATCGCCCGGCTGCGGCAGCGGAACATCAAGAGCTCCTCGAGCTCGATGAAGCGCTGCACCCGCTGCAGCTTCTCAAGGCCGAGGTTGGCCTTGGCCCAGTCGGGCCCCTTCTCCATGTCCTTCTCGACGCCGGCGCGCTCCAGATCGGTGTGCTCGGTCTGGAGCTTGGCACAGGTCTCGGCATCCAGCGGCCCGGCGCGCGCCTGCGTCAGAACCGCCACGGAGGCGACGAGCGCAGCGACGAGGAGTGGCAGGCGGCCCGATCTCATGGGTCTGTCTTGGCTCCGTCCGCACCAGGAGGTGAGGTCTGGCAGGTAAGGTCTGGCAGGCGATGTCTCAGGGGGCTTCTACGCGCCGCGCACTAAGCCTGATCGCAGGCCCGGTCAAGCTTCGCAGGCAGCCAGGATTGCCAGAAGATCATCGGCCTTCAGGCTGGCCCCACCGACGAGCGCGCCGTTGACGTTCGGCACCGCCATCAGCTCGCGCGCGTTGTCGGGCTTCACCGAGCCTCCATACAGGAGCCGCATGGCCTGGCCCTCGGCCCCGAAACGATCCGACAGCAGGTTGCGCAGGAAACCGTGCACCTCGGCCACATCGGCGACCGACGGGACGAGCCCGGTGCCGATGGCCCACACCGGCTCGTAGGCGACCATGGTATCGGCCGCGGTGGCCGCATCGGGCAGCGATTCCTTGAGTTGCCGAGCCACCACGGGGAGGGTGAGCCCTGCCCGGCGCTCGCCTGCGGTCTCGCCGATGCACACGATCGCCTGGAGGCCGGCGCGCCGGGCGGCGAGGACCTTGAGCTTAACATCGCCGGACCGCTCGCCGTGGTCGGCGCGGCGCTCGGAATGGCCGAGGATGACGGCCGCTGCCCCGGCGTCCTTGAGCATCTCGGCCGAGATATCGCCGGTATGGGCGCCGCGGGGCTCCCGGTGGCAGTCCTGCGCCCCCACCAGAAGCCGGGAGCCGGCCGCCTGGGCCGCCAGCGCCGCAACCAGGGTCGCAGGCGGGCAGATCATGACATCGGCCCCAGGCGCGAAATCCGGCCCGCCCAGACGATCCTGCACGCGCCGCGCCTCGGCCAGCGAGGCGGTGAGCCCGTTCATCTTCCAGTTGCCCGCCACCAGAGCGCGAATGCCCGCCGCCATTTACCGTTGCCTCCCGCAATGTTTTCTTGCGCACCCGCTCAACGCGCCATCGCGATGCTGCGTTGCATATGTGCAAAACCGCTTATGCCATATCTGGCGCCGCCTCGCTGTTTCAATCCAACGGGGGCAGACCCTGGGTCAGACCCGGGACAGACCCCCTCGCCGCCTTCGCCTCCGTCGCTGGAAGTTAAAATCGGCGATCGCGCGAGGAGCTGACCCCGTTCCGGGCCGGGGACAGGGGATCTCTGAAAATCCTGGACATTTGCGATGCCGTCAGTAAGACGGCACCCCTACGCGCGCTGCGGCCGACAGCCAGAACCGGATCACTCTCATGCTCGATGCAATGCGACGGGGCGTCGCAAACATACTTGCGAAGATTCTGCTCGGGCTCCTGGTGATTGCCTTCGCCTACTGGGGCATCGGCAGCTACGACGTCTTCCACCGCGGCGGCCAGACCAACACGGTGGCCACCGTCGGCAAGAAGGAAATCTCCATCGACGACTTCAAGCGGGTCTACCAGGAGGAGATGGAGACGCTGTCGCGGCGCCTCGGCCGTGCCGCCACGCCCGAGGAAGCCAACCTCTGGGGCGTGGTGCAGCGCACCCTGCTGCGCCTGACGGGCGTTGCCGCGCTCGATCTGCAGGCCAACGCCCTCGGGCTCACCGCCACCAACGAGGTCGTCGGTCAATTCATCAAGGGCGACAATCCCTCCGTCGTCGGCCTCGACGGCAGGACCGACATGGCGAAGTACGTCCAGGTGATCCGCCAGGCCGGCTACAACAGCATACAGGGCTACGAGGAGGCGCGCCGCCGCGACCTCGTGCGCCAGCAGCTGGTGGAGACCCTGGGGGCCTGGACCCAGCCGCAGCAGTTCCTGATCGACGCGCTGCACCGCTACCGCAACGAGGCCCGCGTCATCGAGTACCTGACGCCGGACTTCTCCAAGATCACCGTTGCGGAGCCCACGGAGGAGCGGCTGAAGGAATACTTCGAGCAGAACAGGGGCCAGTACATCGCCCTGGAGGAGCGCAAGCTCAACCTGCTGATGCTGCCGCGCGAGGCCGCCCTGTCGCGCATCAAGATCACCGACGAGGAGATCAAGGCCGCCTACGACCGCGCCAAGGTCTCCTACGATGTCCCTGAGAAGCGTCGCGTGGCGCAGCTGACGTTCCCCGACAAGGCTGCCGCGGAGAAGGCCTACGCGGAGCTGTCCAAGGCGAAGGACTTCAACGAGGCGGCGGCCAAGGCCGGCTTCCCCCCCACCGACATCGACCTTGGCCTCCTCACCAAGGCCCAGATGATCGATCCCAAGATCGCCGCGGCGGCCTTCAGCCTGAAGAAGGACGAGCTGTCGAAGCCGGTCGAGGGCCAGTTCTCGGTGGTGCTGCTGCGCATCAGCGAGATCGAGGGCGGCAAGCAGCGCTCGTTCGACGAGGTCAGGCCCGAGATCCGCGACAGCATCGCCGCCGAGCGGGTCGGCCAGCAGCTCCAGACGCTGCACGACCAGGTCGAGGCCGCCCGCGCCAAGGGCACGCCGCTCAAGGAGGTCGCCGAGACCCTCAAGCTGCCCTTCCAGGAGATCGCCGCCGTCAATCGCCTCGGCAAGACGGCGGATGGCAAGTCGGCCATCGCCAGCCCGGACGCAGCGCGCCTCGCGGAAGCCTTCTTCGCCGCCTCGCCGGGCATCGAGACCGACACCATCGAGCTGACCGACGGCGGCTACGCCTGGTTCGATCTGCTCAGCGTCACGCCGCAGCGGCCGCGGACGTTCGACGAGGTGAAGGCCCAGGTGCGGGCGAACTTCATGGAGGAGGAGCGGCGCAAGGAGATCGCCGGCCGGGTGGCCAAGGAGATCGACGCGCTGAAGCCGGGCGAGGGGCTGGAGAAGATCGCCAAGGCGCTGGGCGGCAAGGTCGAGCGGAGCAAGCCGGTGAAGCGCTCCGCCGAGGCGCTCCCTGCCGGGCTCTCGCCGCCACTGCTGCAGCAGGCGTTCGCCATGGCCAAGGGCGGCGTGGCGTCCGTGCCGACGGCAGACGGCAAGTCGCGCACCGTGTTCCGGGTGGCGGATGTGATCGCCGCACCGAGCCCGACCGAGGAGGAGACGGCGGCGCTGAGGGCGGACCTCGGGCGACAGATGCGGATCGACCTGATCGACCAGTACGTCTCCGGGCTGCGGACGCACTACGGCTACACGGTGGACGAGAAGCGGCTGGTCGAGGCGCTGGGCAACCCGCAGGAGGTTGCCAACTGAGGGGCGGCGGCCGAGTCGCCGCGAGCTCGGACCGGGCGGAGCGCGAGGGCCATGACCAAGCACTACGGCGGCAGCCGCGATTTCGAGGCCCGGCCGGCACGCGGCGATTTTGCCGCCCGCTACCGCCAAGGCAAGGCGCAGGTCGTCTGGACGCGGCTGGTCGCCGACCTGGAGACCCCGGTCTCGGCCATGCTCAAGCTCGGCGAAGGCCGGGCGATGAGCTGCCTCCTCGAATCCATCGAGGGCGGCGCCGCGCGGGGCCGCTACTCCATCATCGGCCTGGCGCCGGATGTGGTCTGGCGCACCAACGGCGAGCGGGCGGAGATCAACCGCGCCGCGCACCTGCACGCGGACCGGTTCGAGACCGAGGCCACTCCGGCCCTGCAGTCGCTGCGGGCGCTGCTGGCGGAGTCGCTCATCGAGCTGCCGCCGGAGCTGCCGCCCATCGCCGCGGGCGTCATCGGCTATCTGGGGCACGACACCGTACGGCTGGTTGAGCGGCTGCCGAACCAGCCGCCCGATGCCCTCGGCGTGCCGGACGGGATGCTCGTGCGGCCCACGCTCATGGTGGTGTTCGACAACGTGAAGGATGAGATGATCGTCGTCACGCCGGTGCGGCCCGAGGTGCGGCCCAGGTCTGGACCCAGGCCGAGCACCGATGCGCATGCCGCCTACGAGGGCGCCGTGGAGCGCCTGCGCAGCGTCGTGGAGGCGCTCGATGCGCCGCTGCCGCACACCACAGCCATGGCCGGGGTGCAGCTGGCACTGCCCGAGCCGGTCTCCAATACGACGCCGGCCGACTACATGGGCATGGTCGAGCGCGCGAAGGCGTACATCGCGGCCGGCGACATCTTCCAGGTGGTGCTGGCGCAGCGGTTCTCCGTGCCGTTCTCGCTGCCCCCGTTCGCGCTCTACCGGGCGCTGAGGCGCACCAACCCGTCGCCGTTCCTGTTCTATCTCGATTACGGCGCGTTTGCGCTGGTGGGCTCGAGCCCCGAGATCCTGGTGCGCGTGCGGAGCGGCGAGGTGACGATCCGCCCGCTCGCCGGCACGCGCCGCCGGGGTGCCACCATCGGGGAGGACAAGGCGCTGGAGGCGGAGCTGCTGGTCGATCCCAAGGAGCGCGCCGAGCACCTGATGCTGCTCGACCTGGGCCGCAACGACGTGGGCCGCGTGGCCGAGATCGGCAGCGTGCGCGTCACGGAGAGCTTCGCCGTGGAGCGCTACAGCCATGTCATGCACATCGTCAGCCACGTGGTCGGCCGGCTCGACGAGAAGCACGATGCTATCGACGCGCTGATGGCAGGCTTCCCGGCCGGCACGCTCTCCGGCGCCCCCAAGGTGCGGGCGCTGGAGATCATCGACGAGCTGGAGAAGGAGAAGCGCGGCCCCTACGGCGGGTGCGTGGGCTATTTCTCCGCCGACGGCGAGATGGACAGCTGCATCGTGCTCCGCACCGCGCTGGTCAAGGACGGCGTGATGTACGTCCAGGCGGGCGCCGGCGTCGTCGCCGACAGCGACCCTGCCGCTGAGCAGGCCGAGTGCGGCCACAAGGCCCGCGCCCTCTTCAAGGCCGCCGAGGAGGCGGTGCGGTTCGCCGAGAAGGCGAAGCTCGGGAACCGGTAGGTGCCAGACCACTACTGTCCGGAATCCGCAAGCGGACTAACTCTGCAGGTCGTTGAAGCGGCATTGTAATCCATGACTGAGAGGGGTGTCATCGACTTGAACCCGGTTTCCGACTCCCGCCAGCTTCGCCGTCCCATACGGCAGCCGGGAGCCGGCCATGTACGAAGGGAAGCTCGTATTCGCGCAGTTGATGGATCGCCTGCCGATGCACACGTTCCGGCGCTGTGTCGCCCGCTTCAAGGGCGATCACAGCGTCAAGAGCTTCACCTGCCAGGACCAGCTGCGGTGCATGGCTTTTGCGCAGCTGACCTTCCGCGAGAGCCTGCGCGACACCGTCATCTGTCTCCAGGCGCAGTCGGCCAAGCTCTATCATATGACACAAAACTGACCAACTGGGACGGCGGAGTTTGGCCGTGCGCGCGACGCAAGCCGCTGCGCCGATCCCCTCCCCACAAGGGTGGAGGAACGCTGCGGCGCGCTCCGTTTTGTCATCGAGGGTCGGCGCGGCCGATGATCAGCGGACACCGGTCCTCACCGCCTCGCCACGTCCGCGACGCGCCCCTGTGTCAGGCGGGTCAAGTCTGCCGGAGCGATGCGGAAGACGGCGTTGGGCGTGCCTCCCGCGGCCCAGACGGCCGGAAAATCCTGCAGGTCGCTGTCGATCAGCACGATGGGCGGGGTGGCGTGCCCGACGGGCGGGACGCCGCCGATGGCATAGCCGGTGGCGGTGCGCACGAAGTCGGCGTCGGCGCGCTCGATCTTCTGGCCGAGCAGCGCCCGCACCTTCTTCTCGTCCACGCGGTTCGCGCCCGAGGCGATCACCAGTACCGGGCGCCCGTCGGCAGCTCTGAAGATCAGCGACTTGGCGATCTCGGCCACCGTGCAGCCGACGGCCGCGGCGGCGTCCTCGGAGGTGCGCGTGCTGGCGTCGAAGTCCAGCACCTGGAAGTCCGAACCGAGCAAGGCCTGCACCCTGAGCGCGCTGGGCGCCGTTGCCGGTTTCATGGGCCCCCCTCGGTGCGCATTGCGGGCGGATGCCAATAGCACAGTAGGCGACCGGAGAGGGATTCACTCCCCGGGCTGCGGCGCCTCGGTGGCGGAGGCGCGGCGCTCGAAGCGTCCGGCGAGCCAGCGGGTGAGGACATAGAAGGCGGGCGTGAACAGCAGCCCGAACAGGGTGACACCGATCATGCCGGCGAACACGGCGGTGCCCAGCGCCTGGCGCAGCTCGGCGCCGGCGCCGATGGACCGCACCAGCGGCACCACGCCGAGGATGAAGGCGAGCGAGGTCATGAGGATGGGGCGCAGCCTCAGCTGTGCGGCCTCTGCGGCAGCCGTCCAGCGGTCGCGCCCCCGGTCCTCCAGCTGCTTGGCGAACTCGACGATCAGGACGGCGTTCTTGGCAGCCAGGCCGATCAGCACGATGAAGCCGACCTGGGTGAGGATGTTGTTGTCGTGCCCGCGCAGAATCACCCCGGTGATGGCGGCAACGAGGCACATGGGCACAATCAGGATGACAGCCAGCGGCAGCGTCAGGCTCTCGTATTGCGCCGCCAGCACCAGGAACACGAACACCACCGCCAGGATGAAGGCGAAGATCGCCGTGTTGCCGGCCCGCTGCTGCTGGAAGGCCAGCGTGGTCCACTCGTAGCGGATGCCTTCGGGCAGCGTCTCGGCGGCGAGCTTCTGCAGGGCGTCGATGACCTGGCCCTGCGAGGTTCCAGGCAGCGGCGAGGCGTCCAACTCGGCCGCAGGGTAGAGGTTGTGGCGCGGCACCCGGAAGGGCCCCGTGATGTCACGCACCGTGGTGAACGAGCCGAGCGGCACCGTCTGGCCGGCGCTGTTGCGCACACGAATCTTCAGGGCGTCCCTGGTATCGAGCCGGAACGGCGAGTCGGCCTGGGCGATGACGCGGAAGGTACGGCCCAGCAGATTGAAGTCGTTGACGTAGGTGGAGCCGAGGAAGGTCTGCAGCGCGCCGAACACGTCCGACACGTTGATGTTGAGCATCTCCGCCTTAGTCCGGTCGATGTCGAGATAGAGCTGCGGGGTGGAGGTCTCGAAGAGCGAGAACACCTGCGTGAGGCCCGGTAGCTGCGAGGCCTTGGCCACCATGTCGTTCACGGCTTTCTGCAGCTCCTGCGTGCCCACGCCTCTCCGGTCCTGGATCATCATGCGCACACCGCCGGCGGTGCCGATGCCGCGCACCGGCGGTGGCGAGACCACCAGCACCAAGCCTTCCTGGATGGCCGAGAGGCGCTGGACCAGCGTGGCCTGGATGGCCGGCGCCGACCTCCTCGGGTCGCGGGCGCGCTTCTCGAAGGGCTCCTCCACGATGAAGACCGCGCCGGAGTTGGGCGCATTGGTGAACGTGGCGCCGGAGAAGCCGACGATGTTGACCGCGTGGGCAACGCCGGGTGTATCGAGCGCGATCTCCACCACCTTGCGGTTGACCGCGTCGGTGCGGTCGAGCGAGGCGCCCGGCGGCAGCTGCACGACACCGATCAGGTAGCCAACGTCCTGGTTGGGGATGAAGCCCACGGGGGTCTTGCGGAACTCGTTGAGGCCGTAGGCCAGGATGCCTGCGTAGGCGATCAGCAAGAGCACGGCGATGCGCACGATGTGCCGGGTGAGCCAGCCGTAGCCGCCCGCCAGCCCTTCGAACAGCCAGTTGAAGGCGCGGAAGAAAAGCCGGATGGGCCGGGCCCACCAGGCCACCCGCGCGCGCTCGGCGTGCGGCCTGAGCAGCAGCGCGCACATGGCCGGCGACAGGGTGAGCGAGACGATCAGCGAGATGATGGTGGCGCCGGCGATGGTCAGCGCGAACTGGCGGTAGAATTGCCCCGAGATGCCGGTGATGAAGGCCGAGGGCACGAACACGGCCGTCAGAACCAGCGCGATGGCGACGAGCGCGCCGCCCACCTCGTCCATGCTCCGCCGCGCGGCATCGCGCGGGCTGAGCCCGGCCTCGATGCCGCGTTCCACGTTCTCCACCACCACGATGGCGTCGTCGACGACGATGCCGATGGCGAGCACCAGGCCGAACAGCGACAGGTTGTTGAGGCTGAACCCGAACAGGTCCATCGCGAAGAAGGTGCCGACGAGCGACACCGGGATAGCAAGGAGCGGGATGATGGCCGCGCGCCAGGTCTGCAGGAACAGGATCACCACCAGGACGACCAGCACGATCGCTTCCAGAATGGTGTCCCGGACGGCGTCCACCGACTGCTGGATGAACTCAGTGGGGTTGTAGATGATGGCGTACTTGAGTCCGGCCGGAAAGTCCTTGGCGAGCTCGTCCATTTTGGCCTGCACCGCGTGCGCGGCGTCAAGCGCGTTGGTCCCGGGCTGCTGGAAGATGCCGAGGCCGATGGCTGGGTCGCGGTCGAGGTAGGAGTTGGTGGTGTAGTCCTGCGCCGCCAGCTCCACCCTGCCGATGTCCTTGATGCGCACGACGGCGTTGTCGGTCTGCTTGACGATGATGCTGCCGAACTCGCCGGCGTCGGCGAGGCGCCCGAGCGTTTGCACGGCGATCTGGAAGGCGCCGGGCTGGTCCACCGGCGGCTGATTAAGCACGCCCGAGGCCACCTGCACGTTCTGCGCCTGCAGCCCGGCGACGACATCACTGGCCGTAAGGCCCAGCGACTGCAGCCGGTCCGGGTCGAGCCACACGCGCATGGAGTAGTCGCGCACGCCAAACACGGTGATGGAGCCGACGCCGTTGATGCGGCTCAGCACGTCGTTGATCTGCACCGTGGCGTAGTTGGAGATGAAGAGCGTATCGCGTGTCTTGTCGGGCGAGTAGAGGTGCACGACCATCATCAGGTCGGGCGAGGCCTTGTTGACAGTGACCCCGATGTTGCGCACGTCCACGGGCACACGCGGCAGCGCGGTCGCGACGCGGTTCTGCACCTGCACCTGGGCGATGTCGAGGTTGGTGCCGAGCTCGAAGGTGACGGCGATGGTGAAGCGCCCGTCTCCCGTCGCGTTCGACGAGATGTAAAGCATGTTCTCGACGCCGTTGATCTGCTGCTCCAGCGGCGCCACCACGGTGTTGGCGACCACGTCGGCGCTGGCGCCGGGAAACTGGCCCGTGACGTTGACTGTGGGCGGAGCGATCTCCGGGAACTGGGCGACCGGCAGGCGGAGCAGAGATACGAGCCCCAGGATGATGAACACGACCGAGACGACGCTCGCGAAGATCGGCCGGTCGATGAAAAAATGCGAGATGCCCATCGCCGGCCCGCCGGATCAGCGCGAAGGCGCCGCCTCGTGCTCCGTCGCGGCCTCGGCCGTGGACATCTCCGGCGTGACCTTGGCGCCCGGCCGCACCCGCATGAGGCCGTTGACGACGACGCGGTCGCTGGCCTCCAGGCCGGACGCCACCACGCGCAGCCCCTCGACCACCTGCCCCAGGGTGACGTACTTGGGCCGGGCGACGTTGTTGCCGTCCACCACCATCACGTACTTGCTCACCTGCTCGGTGCCGATGGCGGAGTCGGGCACCAGCAGGGCTTCGGCGGGCGGCCCCGTGGCCACCTGGATGCGGCCGAACATGCCGGGCGTGAGCGTGCCCTCGGGGTTGGGGAACACGGCACGCGCGCGAATGGTGCCCGAGGCGGTGTCGATGGCGTTGTCCACAAAATCCATGTGGCCGGGATGGGAGAAGATCTGCTCGTCCAATAGCTTCAGCTTCACGGGCACCTTGCCAGCATTGTTGATCCTGTCCGGCGTGGTCTTCGTCATGCGCCGGTAGCGGAGGTAGGAGCCTTCATCCGCCGTGAACTCGAAGCGGATGGGATCCGTGGACTGGATGGTGGCGAGCAGCGTCGTCGTGGTGCCCGTGGTTCCGCCCGCTACCAGGTTGCCCACCGAAACGCGCCGATCGCCGATCCGCCCCGACACCGGCGCACGCAGCTCGGTGTACTCCAGGTTGAGTGCGGCCTCCTTCACGGCCGCCTCCTGGGCCGCGGCGTTGGCCTCGGCGACCGACTTGGACTGGACGCGCTGATCGAAGGTCTGCTGGCTGATGACGGCGCGGCCAACGAGGTCCTTGCCGCGCGCGAGGTCGGTGGTGGCGTAGATCACGTTGGCCTTGGCCTGGGCGAGATTGGCGCGCGCCTGGTCGAGTGCAACCTGGAACGGTCGACGGTCGATGGTGAACAAGAGATCGCCCTGCTTCACGAACTGGCCGTCGGTGAAGTGGATGGCGTCGAGGTAGCCCGAGACGCGGGCCCGGATTTCGACGGCGTCCACGGCCACGAAGCGGCCGACAAACTCGTCATGGTCAGTCACCATCTTGGTGGCGGGGCGGGCCACCGTGACCTGGGGCGGCGGCGCTGCCGGGGCGGCTCGGGGCGCATCGCCCTCGCAGCCAGCCAACACCAGCCCCAGGCCGAGACTCGCGCACAGGGCAGCGACGCGCGCGCGGGGTTTGACTGCCGGCATGGACACCGTCGACCGTGGAACGCGAAGTCAGTGTTGCATTGCAGCATATGGTGCCGCGAGCGTACCCGCTGGAGTATCCTCGCAAGGACGTGAAGCCAATCGAGGCAATACCCTGATCGATCGGGATTTTCCCCTAGTGGTCAACGTGGGTTTGGTCAAGCCGCAGCGAGACCCGAGAGAGGTGCCCCGTTCAGCGTTTGGCTCGCTTCGCCCGACTCGTCTTACGGCTGGCAGAGGCCAGCCAGCCAGGCGCGGACGCGGGCGGGGCTGGCGAAGTCGGCGCCATCGCGGCTGAAGTGCTCGCCGGCAACCTTGAGGCCGATGCCGCCCAGGTTCTCGGCCGCCGCCATGGCAGGCTCGTCGCCGTGGTCGTCGCCGATCATGACGGGGCGGCGGCCCCTGAACGCCGGCAGCTGCATGAGCCAGGCGAGGCCCGTCGCCTTGGAGTGGGCCTTGGGCACCACATCCAGCACCTTGCGGCCGCGCCGCAGGGCGAAGCTGTCCCAATCCTTCACGACCTGCCGCAGCTGCAGCTCAAGGGCTGCGCGCGCCTCCGGCGCGTTGCGGTAGTGGACGGCAAGGCCGGCGCCCTTGTCCTCGACCAGGATGCCCGGCAGAGCATGGGTCACCGCGCGTACCGTGCTCACAAGATCGGCCGGCACCGGATCGGCCAGCATGCTCGTGCTACCGCACGCGCTCCGCGCCTCGGTGCCGTGCACGCCCGATATGGCGAGCTTCAGGGGGGCGAAGAACCGGTCGGCATCGGCAATGCGCCGACCAGTGATGAGGGCAACGGCGCCGTTGAAGGTGCACGACAGCCGCGTCAGCGACCCGACCAGCCCCCGGGGCACGCGCACCGTATCGGGGGTCGGCGCCATATCGAGCAGCGTGCCGTCGATGTCGATGAACAGGGCCCAGTCGTCCGCGTTCGCCAGAAGCCCGTCGAGCCGCGTCATCTCCGTTGCTGGAATATCCTGCATGCCAATGCTGTACATCATGCACGAATATGGAGGCAGTTGGGCTCCAGACCAGTGCGACCATCGATCAGTGCGACCATGTGCGCACCGGAAGTTGCTCCGCGTGCGCTGCGACGGCGACCGCGAGCTGCTCGTGCGACAGCAGGCCAGACTGGGTGTCGGCATGCCGCACCACCGAGGCCGAGTTGACGACGGCGGCACGCAGCGCGTCGTCGGGCTTGCGGCCGAGCGCAATCGAGGCTGTGAAGGTGGCATTGAAGGCGTCGCCGGCGCCGGCGGTGCCCATGACATTGGGCTCCAGGACGGCGGGGCAGAAATGGATGGCCTCGCGCGTGCCGAGAAACGCGCCGTTGCGCCCATCAGTGACGACCACGAAGCGCGGGCCAGCGCGGCACAGCGCATCGAAGAAGGCGGCGAGGCTCATCTCGTGCCCACCGCCCGCAAACCCGCGCGCGACGAGGCGGGGCGGCGCCTCGCCGGGCTCCAGCGGCAGCGAGCGCCCGCCCTCGCCGAAGCGGGCGACGAGACCCGGCACCAGCACGTCCGCCTCGGAGCGGTTGATGGCAAGAATGTCGATGTGGGCGAGCTCGTCCCGGAATGCCTCGGTGCGCGAGGAGAGCTGCCGCACGCGCGGGTTGGCGGCGACCAGTGCCCGCTGCGCCTTGGCTCGGCGAACGATGGCAGGGAACGTATCGGCGGACTCGTTGCTGAGCGAGGAGATGTAGACCACGTCGACGGCGAACGCATCGTCGTGGAGGTCGCCCTCGTCGAGCAGGGTGTTGGCACCGCGGAAGGTGAAGATCGCCGCGTTGCGGTCGTGCGAGGAGACGAGCATCGAGGCGCCCGTGGGCGCCCGCCCGTCGCGAAGCGCCCAGCGCGTCGAGATGCCCTCCCGCATGAGGTGGCCCAGCACGGTCTCGGCGCGCTGGTCCTTGCCGAGCTTGACGAGCGCGGCCACGTCGAAGCCCAGCCGCGACAGCGCCACGGCCGCGTTCACGGCGCCCCCCCCCACGTGGTTGGAGATCTGCACCGCCTCGGTCTTGCGGCCGTCCTCCAGCAGCAGGAAGGAGGTGTCGGCATTGAGCATGGTCATGCGCTCGATGCGATCGTCGGCGATGATCGCGATCGTATCGAGCATGGCGCCGCCGACGGTAAGCGCTTTCATACAGTGTCCCCCCTCCCGACTTGCTCCGCATGGTGTTCAAGGCAACGCGCGCGCCGCGGCATTCCCTCCCCCCTTGTGGGGGAGGGACAGGGTGGGGGGGAATCACAAACTTCGAAGATCGGGAGTCCCCCCACCCCTAACCCCTCCCCACGAGGGGGAGGGGAAGCCGGGCAGTGCTGGTGGCTGCGGCAGAGCTTCAACATTCCCCTCATGTCAGTCGCGCGATGTGCCCTAGTATGAGTGCGTCGATGTCGGCGCCGCCTTGGCCTCGTGCCCGTGCGGCTTCTGCGGCGGTGCGCCGCGCACGGCCTGGCTCAGCCGGTCCATGGCGCGGCGGATGGACTCGGGCTGCGTCCAGGTGGTGGGGTCGTTCTCGCCCGAGCCCCGTGAAAGCGCCCTTAAGAAGGAATCGCACCAAGCCGCCAGATCGTTCCTCGCGATCACCGCCATCAGCGCCCGATTGCGCGCGCGGCGCTCGTCGAGGCTCATCTCCAGGGCGGTGCGGATCACCTCGGCAGTAGCATAGATGTCGTAGGGGTTGACGATCAGGGCGTCCACGAGCTCCTCCACCGCACCGGCGAATCGGGACAGGATCAGCACACCCGGGTCCTCCGGGTCCTGCGAGGCCACGTACTCCTTGGCGACCAGGTTCATGCCGTCGCGCAGAGGGGTGACGAGCGCAATGCTCGATGAGCGGTAGATGGCGGTAAGCCTGCGGCGCGGGGCGGCACGGTGGATGTAGTGGATCGGCACCCAGTCGAGCTCGCCGAAGCGGCCGTTGATGGAGCCTCCCAGCGTCTCCAGCTGCCGGCGGATGTCGGCATAAGCCCCCACGTTCTCGCGCGTGGGCGGGGCGATCTGGGTCAGCACCACCTGGCGGCGGTACTGCGGGTTCGTCTCCAGGAACTGGCCGAAAGCCTTGAACTTCTGCGGCAGGCCCTTGGTGTAGTCGAGGCGATCCACGCCGATGATGCGGCGCATGCCGCGCCCCTGCACCAGCGCCACGTCGCGCGCCGCCCTGGTGAAGTCGGTCGAGTCGATGCCGATGGGGAAGCTCGCCACCGTGAGCAACCGGTCGAACAGGCGGACACGCCCGTCGGGGGTGACGTTGCCGAAGACGCCGTTCACCAAGTAATCGATCAGGTTCGACACGTCGGCCATGGTCTGCAGGCCGACGAGGTCGTAGGCGGCGAGGCAGCGGGCGAGATGGGCATGCTCGGGAATCGCCACGAACGTCTGCCAGGGCGGGAAGGGGATGTGGAGATAGAACCCGATGCGGTTCAGCACGCCGAGGCGCCTCAGCTCCACCGCCAGCGGGATCAGGTGGTAGTCGTGCACCCAGACGACGTCGTCCGGGCGGATAAAGGGCTGCAGCAGGGCCGCCAGGCGACGGTTGACGCCGATGTACCGCTCGAAGTGCCCGGCCTCGAACTGAGCCACGTCCAGCCGGTTGTGAAACACCGGCCACAGCACCGAGTTGGCATAGCCCAGGTAGTAGCCTTCGTGCTCCTCGGGCGAGAGCGGCACGGTCAGCACGCGCCCGGCCTGATTGACAGAGCCCGCCTCCGCGGCCGGCTTGACCTCGCCGCTCCAGCCAAACCAGAGCGAGGGCCGCGTACGGGCGACGTGGGCCAGTGCCACGGCTACGCCGCCCGCTTGCGCGGCCCGGCGCAGGTCCATCACGCGGTTCGAGACAAGAATGACGCGGCTCATCCTTGGCGGGCCTTTCTGCTGCCTTGATACCCCGGCCTGCAGGGGCGGCCAGCCGCAGACGCGGCGGCACCCGCTCGTCCCTGCGCGTTTCCTCAGGCCGTTTTTCGGGGCGATCCTTGGGGGCCGCCCTTCGGCGCGGCCCAACTCTCGTTCAGCCAACGCCAACAAATCGCCAAGGTTCCCGCTCGGCGGCCCGGCTCAAGCTCCCGCTCGGCCCGTAACGTTTATGGCAGAACCGGTCAGGGATTTGCCCACGCCTCCTGCCAGGAGCGGGACAGGATGCGGGCGGTATTGACAATGCCGGCCATGGAGTAGGTCTGCGGCAGGTTGCCCCACAGCTCGCCGGTCTCGGGATGGATGTCCTCCGACAGCAGGCCGAAAGTGTTGCGCCGCGCCAAGAGGTCGGTGAACATCTCCCGTGCCTCGTCCTTCCGACCCAGCGAGGCCAGCGCGTCGATGTACCAGAACTGGCACACGAGGAACGCGGTCTCCGGCCGGCCGAAGTCGTCCTCGGCCACGTAGCGCATCATGAAGCCGTTACGCTTGAGCTCCTTGCCGGTGACGGCGAAGGTGCGGACGAAGCGCTCATCGGAGGCCGGCAGCAGGCCCAATTCGGGCAGCAGCAGCACGGCAGCGTCGAGATCGTCGTGGTCGAGCGCGCCAGCCATGGCGCCGAGGCGCTCGCTCCAGGCGCGCGCCAGGATCTGCTCGCGCAACTCGTCGGCCTGGGTGCGCCAGTGCACCGCCCGGTCGACGAGGCCCAGCCGGCGCGCGATGCTGGCAAGCCGGTCGCAGGCCACCCAGCACATGGTGGCCGAATGGGTGTGCACGCGCTGGCGGTGCCGGTACTCCCAGGGGCCGGAGTCGGGCTCGAAGGCGAAGCGGCGGGCCTGCGCGCCCAGCGGCTCCAGGCGCCGGAACAGGGCCTCGTCGCCCATGCGCGGCAGGCGCTCGTCGATGAACATCTGCGCCGCGCCCAGGATCACGCTGCCGTAGGAATCGTGCTGCATCTGCTCAGCCGCCTGGTTGCCGATGCGCACCGGCCCCATGCCCTGGAAGCCCGCGAGGTCGGGCGCGAACCGCTCGTCCAGCGGCTCGACCGGCACCACCCCGTAGACCGGCCGCAGGGGTCGCTCGGCCTCCACGGCTATGTTGGTGATGTAGTGGATGTACTCCTCCATCGTCTGGGTGGCACCCAGCCGGTTCAGCGCCTTGATGACGAAGAAGGCGTCACGCAGCCAGCAGTAGCGGTAATCCCAGGTGCGCTGCGAGCCGGGTGCCTCGGGGATGGAGGTGGTGTGGGCGGCGATGATGGCCCCCGTCTCCTCGAAGCTGCACAGCTTGAGCGAGATGGCGGCACGGATCACGTCCGCCTGGTACTCCAGCGGCACCGCCAGCGACCGCGCCCAGTCCAGCCAGTAGGCCCGCGTGCGCTCCAGGAACTCCTGCGAGGCAGTGTCGACGGCCGCCTCGAACGGCTCGTCCGGCCCGAGGATCAGGGTGACGGGCTTGATGAGCGCAAACGGCGCCTCGTGGGCAATATAGGAGAGCGGCGCATCGGTGGTCAGCCTCAACGTATCGATGCCGCCGGAGAAGCGGATGTGGTTGGAGCCCATCGCGCGGCCAACCGGAGCCTGGCCGTAGTTGAAGGTGGGGCGCACCCTGACACGGATGCGCGGAAGACCCGCGGCCGGCTCTATGCGGCGGAAGATCTGGGGCGGATTGAAGACGCGCTCGAAGCGCCGGAAGCGCGGCACGAAGTCGGTGATCGTCACCGCGTTGCCGGCGGCGTCGCGGATGGTGGTGCGGATCAGCGCCGTGTTGCGGATGTAGGCCGCCTCGCGGGCGACGGCACCTTCGAGGTGCACGTCGCAGAAGCCCTTCTCGTCGTTGCCGGCCAGCAGCCGGGAGAACACGGGGTCGGAGTCGAAGCGTGGGAAGCACCACCAGACGATGCGGCCCTCCGTATCGAGCAGGGCTGCCGTGCGGCAGTTGCCGATCACGCCGAGATCGAGCGTGGACTGCTTAGGTGCGTCGGACGCCATTTACCTTTTCCGTTGGATTTCGGGAGCGAATTGGAAGTGGTTTCCCCAGGGTTCCCGGCAGCGATGCCGGAAGGAGTAGGTAGGCAAAGCCACGGCGGCAAGAGCAAGGCGCAACGCGCAAAGATCATTAAGACTGCCCCGAAAACCCCCGCAAAACGGCACTGCCTTGAGCGCAGCGGTACGTGCCCGCCAAAGGCTCCGCTTAACGACTCTCCGCCGTCTCGACGGCAGGCGTCAGGCCTAAACTTCGTCCGCTCGCCCGGAACCTAAGCGGGCAACCGACGTTTTCAATTCGAGCCACCGCGCCCGCTCCCCCCGGGCGATGGCCTTTCCCCCCAACGGGTCAAGGTGGCAAAAGGGGCGCCGTCATCGTCCCCCTCCCGAAGCAGACGGCGCCCCTCCCTTCCTCTCCCTTCCGAAGCACACGCGCAAAGCCCGGCGATGGGAATGGTCTTGCCCGCCGCGCCGGCATGCCTTTACCTCTGGCGCAGCCGCGGTGGGCGGCCCAGGGGGAAGAGGCATGGCGGAGGCGGTGACCCGTTTGGCCGAGCGGGCCGCGGTGTCGCGGGTGGCGGTGCACTTGAGCGGGGTGTCGATCGCCTACCAGCTCAAGGACGGCGGCCGCTACGAGGCCGTGGCGCCGGCCACGCTCTCGGTCTCGGAGGGCGAATTCGTCTCCATCGTCGGCCCGACCGGCTGCGGCAAATCCACCTTGCTCAACGTGGCGGCGGGGTTGATCAGGCCATCGTCCGGCCGGGCCGAGGTATTCGGCCGGCCGCTGGACGGCCTCAACGCCGAGGCCGGCTACCTCTTCCAGCAGGATGCGCTGATGCCCTGGAAGACGGCCATCGACAACGTTGCCATTGGCCTCGAGGTCGCCGGCACGCCACGGCGCAAGGCGCTCGAGACGGCACGTGGGCTGCTGGGCCAGATGGGCCTGAGGAGCTTCGCCGACCGCTTTCCGCACCAGCTCTCCGGCGGCCAGAGGAAGCGCGTGGGCCTCGCCCAGACCCTGGCACGGCAGCCGAAGATCCTGCTGATGGACGAGCCGTTCGGCCCCCTCGACGCGCAGACCCGCATCATCATGGGCGACCTGCTGCTCGGCCTCTGGCAGCAGGACCGCAAGGCGCTGATGTTCGTCACCCACGACCTGGAGGAGGCCATCGCGCTTTCCGACCGGGTGGTGGTAATGTCCTCCGGCCCGTCCTCGCGGCTCATCGGCGACTTCCGCATCGACCTGCCGCGGCCCCGCAACATCGCCGATATCCGGGTCGAGCCGCGCTTCCACGCCCTGCATCGCGAGATCTGGAACACGCTGAAGGTCGAGGTGCGGAAGGCGTACGAGCTCGGCGAGGGCAGCGAGGCGAGGCCCGCATGAGTCGCGCGCGGCTGCTGGCCCTGCAGATCCTGGTGGCCGTGCTCGGCCTCGCCTTCTGGCACGTGCTCACCACGACGCCGCTCGCGGGCGACCCCAAGAAGATGCAGTTCTTCTTCTCGACGCCGTGGGACGTGCTGGCGCGCTGCGTCAAGGATCTCGCCGGCGGCGAGATCTGGCGCCATCTCGCCATCACGTTGACGGAAGCCCTCCTCGCCTTCGTCATCGGCGCGGGCGCCGGCGTTGTCATCGGCTTCTGGTTCGCGCGGCAGGCGCTGCTGGCGGCCGTGTTCGACCCCTACGTCAAGGCCATCAACGCCCTGCCGCGGGTGGTGCTGGCGCCGATCTTCGCCTTGTGGTTCGGGCTCGGCATCTGGTCCAAGGTGGCACTGGGCGTGACGCTGGTGTTCTTCATCGTGTTCTTCAACGTCTACCAGGGCGTGAAGGAGGTGAGCCCCGTCGTGCTCTCCAACGCCCGCATGCTGGGCATGAGCCAGCGCCAACTGATGCGCCACGTCTACTGGCCCTCGGCCTTGTCGTGGATGTTCTCCTCGCTGCACACCTCTGTCGGATTTGCGCTGGTGGGCGCCGTGGTCGGCGAGTATCTCGGCTCGTCGGCCGGGCTCGGCTACACCATCCAGCAGGCCGAAGGCGTGTTCGACGTGACGGGGGTGTTCTCCGGCATGCTGATCCTGGCGGCGGTGGTCATCGTCGTCGACAGTCTTGTCACGGTGGTCGAGAGGCGGCTGCTGGTCTGGCGGCCGGGGCAGACGGCCGATACGGCGCAGGGCTGAAGCGCGGCAGTCGGGCGTCGGGCTTCGGCAGTCGCCCGAAGAGAGCAGTGGTGGTGGAAGCAAGAAGACCGAGCCGATTGGCGACGCCCGACTGCCGACGCCCGACTGCCGGGTATACCGAGGGAAGGAGACACTGGGCATGAAGCGCAGGGACTATCTCGTTGCTGGGGCGGTTGTCGTCGGCGCGCTGATCGCCGGGCTGTGGACGGCGCCCGCCGTGGCGCAGGCGCCGGAGAAGACCAGGGTGGTGCTCGGGGTGGGCGGCAAGCCGCTGCTCTACTACCTCCCGCTCACCATTGCCGAGCGCAAGGGCTTCTTCAAGCAACAGGGGCTCGACGTCGAGATCAACGACTTCGGCGGCGGCGCCAAGTCGCTGCAGGCACTGGTCGGCGGCTCTGTGGACGTGGTGACGGGCGCCTACGAGCATACCATCCGCATGCAGGCCAAGGGCCAGGACATCCGCGCCGTGCTGGAGCTGGGCCGCTTCCCCGCGATCGTGCTGGCCGTGCGCAGGTCGCTGGCGGACAAGGTCAAGTCGGCGGCCGATTTCAAGGGGCTGAAGATCGGCGTCACGGCGCCCGGCTCCTCCACCTACCTGACGGCCGTCTATGCCATGTCCAAGGCCGGCCTCAAGGCCACCGACGCGTCGTTCATCGGCATCGGCGGCGGCGCCAGCTCGGTGGCGGCAGTGAAGAACGGGCAGGTGGACGCGGTCTCGCATCTCGACCCGGTCATCTCCAAGCTGGACGCCGACGGCGAGCTCAAGATCCTGATCGACACCCGCACCGAGGAGGGCACGAAGGCGCTGTTCGGAGGCACCAACCCGGCCGCGGTGCTCTATCTCAGGAAGGAGTTCGCCGACGCCAACCCGGTCACCACCCAGCGTCTCACCAACGCCCTCTATGCGGCGCTGCAGTGGCTCGCAAAGGCAACGCCGACCGAGGTGGCCGATACGGTTCCGCCGGACTACCTGCTAGGCGACCGGCCGCTCTACGAGGCCGCGGTGAGGGCCTCGCTAGCGAGCTATTCCCGCACCGGCGTGGTCACCAGGGACGGCATGGAAAGCGTCTACGCCACGCTCAAACAGCTCGATCCCGAGTTCAAGGACGTGACCGTGGACCTGTCGAAAACCTTCATCGACACCTTCGTGAAGCAGGCGAAGGGAAGCTGAGAAATGTTGAGCGGTGTCAGCTCTGGGTCTGACACCGTTACACATACGGGCGTTAGAGCTATGGTGTCAGACCCGGAGGGTCTGACACCATCCAGGGAGCAGATTCATGGCACAAGCTTACATCGTCGATGCGGTGCGCACCGCAGGAGGACGCCGGGGCGGGAAGCTCGCCGGGTGGCACCCGGCCGACATGGGTGCCGAGGTGCTGAACGCGCTCATCGAGCGCACCGGGATTGATCCCGCGGCAATCGAGGACGTGATTATCGGCTGCGTCAGCCAGGCCGGCGAGCAGTCGTTCGCGCTGGCCCGCAACGTGGTGATGGCCTCCAGGCTGCCCGACTCCGTCCCCGGCGTGACCATCGACCGGCAGTGCGGGTCGTCGCAGCAGGCGCTGCACTTCGCGGCGCAGGCGGTGATGTCGGGCACGCAGGACGTGGTCATCGCCGGCGGCGTCGAGAGCATGACGCGGGTGCCCATGGGCTCCAATTTCGCCCTCCATCGCAAGGAAGGGATCGGCACCGGCCCGTTCAGCGCGCGCATCCAGGAGCGCTTCGGCGTGAAGGACTTCAGCCAGTTCACCGGCGCCCAGATGATGGCCGAGAAGTATGGCTTCAGGCGCGATGAGCTCGACCGCTACGCACTGCGCAGCCACCAGCTGGCCGCCAGGGCCACCGAGGCCGGCGCGTTCAACGCCGAGATCGTGCCGCTCGCCGTCGACGGGCAGGACGGGCCGCACGTCCGCGACGAGGGCATCCGCTGCGACGCCACCCTGGAGGGGATCGGCTCGGTCAAGCTGCTGCAGGAGGGCGGCGTCATCTCCGCCGCCAACGCCAGCCAGATCTGCGATGGCGCCTCCGGGGCGCTGGTGGTGAACGAGCGGGCGCTGAAGGAGCACGGGCTCAAGCCGCTTGCCCGCATCCACCACATGACGGTCACGGCTGGCGATCCGGTGATCATGCTGGAGGAGCCGATCCCGGCCACCCGCAGGGCGCTCGTCCGGGCGGGTATGAAGCTCGGCGACATCGACCTCTACGAGGTCAACGAGGCGTTCGCGCCGGTGCCGCTGGCGTGGCTGAAAGAGCTGGGCGCCGACCCCGGCAGGCTCAACGTCAACGGCGGCGCCATCGCGCTCGGCCACCCGTTGGGGGCGTCGGGGGCCAAGCTGATGGCAACCCTCGTGCATGCGCTGAGGGCGCGCGGCTTGAGGTACGGCCTCCAGACCATGTGCGAAGGCGGCGGCATGGCCAATGTGACCATCGTCGAGGCGCTGTAGCGCCGTAGGGCGGATTAGCGAAGCCCGTAATCCGCCTATTCACGCCGGAAAGTGGCGGATTACGGGCTTCGCCCTAATCCGCCCCACGATTACGGCATTCCGGCGTTCTGCTTCGGCGCCAGGGCGGAGAACATCCACGGCTTCAACGAGCGGGTGGAGCTGGAGTCGCTGAAGAAGGTGACCAAGACCATCGTCCTGTTCATTACCGGCTGGTGTGGCGTCACCGCGGTGTGAGCGGTGTGCGCAAACGACACCTCAGGCTTGCGGTGCCGCCCGGCTCGAGGAGGCTGGACGACGCACGACTCTATCGAGCCCGTTGCAGCCCGTCGGGACACGCCTGCTCAGGTACCCTGGGATCGCAAACCTTAATCTTTTCCAGGAAGCCGAGCCACGATTTCAATTCCGCCTTGGATAGGGGACCGGCATCGTCGCTGTACGCCGCACCTCGCCAAGCCCGCTGGACCAAATACAGGGCGTCGCGACCTTGGATGCCCAGCATGAGCGTGAATTCCCCTTTGCCGTTCTGCTTGTTCCTCGTGCAGATCAGCCGGTGAAGACTGGTCTCGTAACCGTTGACCTTCTTGCCGCAGCTGCCTGAAGCTTCGTCTGCTCACACGGCTGCTTAGCTTCGAATGTCGTTTTCATTCGCCCCATAAATTGCGGCAGCGGAATAGAAGAATTGTGGAAAATTTGAACCGTCAACATTCGATCCCAGTCTTCGACGGTCTGCGCCTTGGGAACATACTCGACCATCGTAAAGCCTGGTCGCTTGCCTTGGGTGCCGATTTTCCAGCTCTTCCACTCTTTTGCAGAAAACGGCAGCAACAATTGCTCCGCAGGCGGCATGCCAGTCTGTGCTTGGAGTGGAAGCGGAGAAAATCCGCACGCTGCCGCTATTGCGGCGATTGCAATTCGAAGCCACATGGACGCTCCCCCAGACTTTGTTGCATGACTGTAGGCGCCCGCATCCTGGGTTACAAGAAAGCCAATGCCGCCACCCGCGCAGGCACTGTCCGTGGCGTGCTGCGGCGGCACTACGGGCGCCAGGTGGGTTACGGGCCTTCGGCCCTAACCCACCCTACGCTCCACCGCCGTACTCCGGGCGTTGTGTTCCTGGCGGTCCAGCACCCGGCCGCCGACGGCGTCAAGGACTGGAAGCCGTTCGGACGGGAATCGACCTTCGAGGACCCGGCCACCCGCTGGCCGGATTTCAATCCGGCCATGCCGCCGCGCCCGTCGGTGGTGGCGATCCGCAGGAAGGGCGGCGGCAAAATTGCAACGTAGCTTATCGGCTGCCGCGGGCTGCATTCGCGCACGACGCACGCTATATGCTGCCCATGATTCGCGCCGATGTCATGGTGCTGGGCGCCGGTATGGCCGGCGTCTCGGCGGCCCTCCACCTGCAGCAACGCGGGCGTTCCGTGCTCCTCATCGACCGGCGCGGGCCGGGCGAGGAAACGAGCTACGGCAATGCCGGCATCATCCAGCGCGAAGGCGTGGTGCCCTACCCGTTCCCGCGCGATCCGGCGCTCCTCGTCAGGTACGCCTTCAACCTGATGCCGGAGGCCAACCTGCACTGGTCGGCGCTGCCGGGGATCGCGCCCTGGCTCTACCACTACTGGCGCGCCTCCACGCCCGCCCGCATCGATGCCACCGCGCGGGCCATGCGTCCGCTGGTGGAGCGCTGCATCCCCGAGCATGAGACGCTGATGGGGCCGGCGGGCGTGCTGGGGCTCGTGCGCCGCACCGGCTATATGCGGGTCTACCGCACGGCCGAGGCCCTGGACGCGGAGATCGCCAAGGACGAGGCCTACCGCGACACCTATGGCGTGAATTTCCGGCCGCTCGACAGGGCGCAGGTGGCCGCGCTGGAGCCGCACCTCAAGGACACGGTGGTGGGCGGGGTGCTGATGCCGGACCCGGCCAGCGTCGCCGACCCCGGCGCGGTGGTGAAGGCCTATGCGAAGCTGTTCGAGGAGCGCGGCGGGCGCATTCTGCGCGGCGAGGCCCGCACCCTGCGGGAGACCGCCCAGGGTCGGATCCAGGGCTGGGAGGTGCAGACGGCCGAGGATATCGCCTCCGCTCCGACTGCGGTGCTCGCACTGGGGCCGTGGGCCGACGATGTGTTCCGCGCGCTCGGCTACCGCTTCCCCCTCGGGGTGAAGCGCGGCTATCACCGGCACTTCCGGGCCGAGGGCAACGCCACCCTCGACCGTCCGGTGCTGGACGCCGAGCGCGGCTACGTGCTGGCGCCGATGGCGGCGGGCATCCGCCTCACGACGGGCGTCGAGTTCGCCAGCCGCGACGCGCCGCCCACGCCGGTGCAGCTGGCGCGGGCCGAGCCGTCGGCGCGCGAGATCTTCCCGCTCGGCGCCCCCGCCGACGATAAGACCTGGCTGGGCCGCCGTCCTTGCCTGCCCGACATGCTCCCCATCGTCGGCCCGGCCCCGCGCCACCAGGGCCTCTGGTTCGACTTCGGCCACCACCATCTGGGCTTCACGCTTGGCCCTGTCACGGGGCGCCTGCTGGCGGAGATGATGACCGGCGAGACGCCGTTCACCGATCCGGCGCCTTACCGAGCGGAACGGTTCTAGCCGGGCGTGGGAGCCTCCGGGGCCTTCTGCGGTTTAGCCTCGCGAGCGCTGGTAGTCGCGTTGCAGGATCGGCCGCACCGGCTCCCGGCAGAGCGAGCGCGGGCCGTCCCACTCGCCGCCCGTGTCGAGGCAGACTCTCACCAGACGCTCGCGGTGGGTCTGCCAGCCGAGCAATGCGATCAGCGTTGCCACGACCAGGCCGACAAGAACAAGCCGCCCCCCGCTCATGGCTGCCCACCTTCCGGCGCGAAGCGGGCGCGCCACGCGGGAAGGGCGCCGGGGAACGGAAGCGCGGCGGCTGCGTAGACGCCGCGGGCGATGGCGCGCGCCAGGCAGTTGGCGGCGGCGCTGCCGAGGGCTGTGAGGCCGGCGGCCGGATCGGGCGCCGGCTGGCGGCCGGTGGCGACCGCGAACACCACGTCGCCGTCGAGCGGGGTGTGCACGGGATAGATGGCGCGCGACATGCCGGTCTGGGCCATGATCGCCAGCCGCCTAACCTCCGCCTTGGTGAGCGTGGCGTCGGTTGCCACTACGGCCAGCGTGGTGCTGGCGTGGGGTGTACCCTTGGTGACGGGCGTCAGCGCGCCCGCGGGCATCGGCGACGGGAGGCCGCGCCCGCCGAATTCCGCCTCCTGCTCGAACGGCGCCGCCCAGAACCACGGGCCGCCGCCCACCACGACGCTGCCGACCGCATTCACCGCCACCAGGGCCCCCACCGTGAAGCCGCCGCAGGCCGCGGAGGCCGAGCCGAGCCCGCCCTTGAGGTTCACGGTCGTGGCCCCGAGCCCTGCCCCCGCGCTGCCGAGCGCGAAATCGCGGCCCGCGCCGGCCGCCGCCGCGTAGCCCATCTCGCGATAGGGCGGGAAGCGACCCCAGGCCTTGTCGCCGCCGTTGAGGAGATCGAACAGGATGGCCCCCGGCACGATCGGCACGCGGGCGGAACGCACTGCAAAGCCGCGGCCCTGCTCGGCGAGCCACGCCTGCACCCCCGACGCGGCATCGAGCCCGAAGGCCGACCCCCCGGAGAGCGCAATGGCGTCAACGCCCTGCACCGTCTGCGCCGGATCGAGGAGCGCGGTCTCCCGCGTCCCCGGCCCGCCGCCGCGCACATCGATGGAGGCCACTGCGGGGGCGTCGAGCACCACGGCCGTCACGCCGGAGGCCAGGCGCGCGTCATCCGCGTTGCCGACCAGCACGCCGGGCACGTCGGTGATGAGGTTGCGCAGGGCGGGCAAGATGGGCCTCCGGAGGTGCGAACCGCTGCCGAGCTTGACGCCTGATGCGCATCAGGTCAACGCGGGCCCCGCCGTCCCCAACGGGCTCCGACCTGCAGGCCGCGCATCAAGGCCGCAGCGCGACGAAGTCACCCTGGAACGAGGCCGTCCGGCGGCCCTCGACAAGCACACTGGCGCCCAGGGTGATGCGCCCGCGGCCGTGGCGCTCGATGGTCATCACGAAGCGCCGCCACACAGAGTCGTCAGCGAGCGCGCACACGGCGGTGAACTCGCCATGCATTGGCGCCTCGTAGCTCATTGCATTGCGCTGGATCACCGTCGTCGCCTCGATACCGTCGTGGCGAAGCCCAAGGTGAACGAGCGTCCATGCCGAGAGCATGGCCAGCGCCGACGCGCTCCCGCCGAACACGGTCGATTGATGATTGATGTTCGGCACGAGCGGCGCCGCAAGCTCAACGCGCCGCTGCGTCGCGATTCTCACTCGCACGCCCATGGCCGCGGAAAGCGGAATGTTGCGGTGGAGGTACTCCTCGACCACCAATACGGAGGGATCTTCGGACCTGGACGCGGGCGGAGGAGACGCGGGCGGAGGGGAGGCCATGCGGCAAGTATATGCGGCGTTTCCCGGGACTGCACTCCGGCTCTTCGGCCGGGGCGCGCCGGATCGTCTCGCAGGGGCGGGAAGGTAGCGAACCCGCGCCCCTCTTGCGGGCTTTCACTTGGTGATCAGGCCATGGCTCACCTCGACCTTCGAGGCGCTCATCGTGTAGTCCTGCACCACCTTGCTCCGGTCGAAGAAGATCACCAGCGACTTCTTCTCGCCGTCGGCGCCGCTGTGCACGAGATTGACGTAGGGGATGAAGTTGGTCGGGCGCGACTGCATGCGCACGAATTCGTATTCCCAGCTCTCGAAGCCGTTGGACTTGAACGACGTCTTCATCGGGTCGCCGTAGAGCTTGCGCACCTCGGCCTGCGTGGTGCGGCCCTTGTGCAGGCTCTGGGCGACCGATTCGCCTGTCGCCTCGGCGATGCTCTCGTTGCCGGAGCTGGCGCAGGCGGCGAGCGCGCAGGTCATCAGCACCAATACGAGCAGTGACAGGCGAAATTGCATGGCTTCCCCTCGCGAGCTTGCGCCCAGTCAGGCGTTGTCCCAAGCAAACGTCCGAGTGCCGAATCTCGGCACCTGCCCCGCAGACGGATATCAGGCAGTGCGCTGCCCAATCAAGCGAGTCCGCCCACCTCATCAACAGACGGCTGACAGAGCGAGGCGATCCGGCCACAGGGCCAGCAGCGGCGCCTGCGCAGAATATCTTCCTCGCGAGCGGTGCTTTGCCGAAAATAGGCGCGCTCACCCCTCGGGACGCAGCGGGCGCGAGAGCAGCCACTCGATGGCGGCGTCGATGGTCTGGCGACCCTCGACGATGGCATGGACAGCCTGGGCGATCGGCATGTCGATGCCTCTGTCGGTGGCGACCTTGACCACCGCGGCGGCCGTATAGACGCCCTCGGCCACCGAGCGCCGGCCGGCGAGAATGGCGGCCAGCGCCTGGCCCTGGCCCAGGGCGCGGCCGAGGCTCATGTTGCGCGACTGCGGGCTGCCGCAGGTGAGGAGGAGATCGCCCAGGCCCGACAGCCCCATCAGGGTCTCGGACCTGGCGCCCAGCGCCTCGCCCAGCCGGCGCATCTCGGCGAAGCCGCGCGCCACCAGGGCCGCGTGGGCGCTGGCACCCAGCTGTCGGCCCTCGACGATGCCTGCGGCGATGGCCAGCACGTTCTTGATGGCGCCGCCCAGCTGCACGCCGACGAGATCGGTGGAGCGGTAGATGCGGAACGGGCGGCTCCCCAGCGTCTCGGCGAGGCGGGCGCCCAGCGCGTCGTCGGCCGAGGCGAGGGTGAGGGCCGTCGGCAGCCCGCGCGCCACGTCGGCCGCGAAACTCGGCCCCGACAGGATCGCAGGCGTCGCCTGCGGCAGAGACTCGGCCAGAACCTGCAGCAGCAGCTTGCCGGTGGCCTGCTCCAGCCCCTTGGCACAGATCACCGCCGGCTTGCCCGGAGCCAGATGCGGCGCCAGGGCGCCACCCATGGCGCGAACGTGTTGCGCCGGCGCCACCATCAGCACCACATCGCGCGCCGCCACCGCCGCGAGGTCGGCCGTCGCCTGCAACCCCGGGTCGAGGGCGACGCCGGGCAGGAACGCTGCGTTGGTCCGGCTGCGGGCAATCTCGGCGACGACCTCGGGCTCGCGCGCCCAGATCAGCGTATCGCGGCCGGCGCGGCACACGGTCTGCGCCAGCGCCGTGCCCCACGCTCCAGCTCCCACGACCCCGACGCTGCCGAACGTCACCTGCGACTGTCTCCCGCAATCCTCGAACATGGCGGAGTATAACCGAACAACGACGCAAAGTGACGGCTACCACACGGACGCCACCATGGCAGTGCAGAACGGCACCCCGGATGGCGGAGACGGTCGCGTGCCCTTCGGCTATGCGATTGTCGCAGCTATCGGTTCTTGCTCGCGGCCTGGCGCGTGTCTACGATCCCGCGCGTCGGCCGGAATTGGTGGATGACGGCTTAGCCGGCGAAGCTACGAGGGGTCGGCTTCGTGAGGGGGAGTGCTCGCGTGCTCAACGTTCATTGCCAGCGCACCGTATCGACGTCGCGTCCAGGTCGTGCCCGCACGAGACGCAGGGGTGCCGCGATGGCCGGCCTTGCGGGCCTGCTGCTGCTTGCAGGCTGCACATCGCCCAACAGCCAGACAGCCAGCATCTTCGGCGGCCTGCTCGGGCCGGAGGAGCCTGAGAGGCCGACACCCGCCGCCGCCCCGGCGCGTCCGCCGCAGCCACCCCAGCCGCACGCCAGCTGCGAGAGCGCCGCCCAGTGCAGCGCCATGCTCAAGACCATGATCGACAACCCCGACCGCGGCTGGGTCGGCCAGCGCCAGTCACCCGACGCGTACGCCAACGGCACGCGCCTGTTCGCCTACCGCGCGTTGCGACGGCAACTCACGTGCGGCGAGCTCGGCCTCGCCGTCAACGAGCTGGCGGCGGCCTCGAAGGCCCTGGGAGGTCAGGTGTCAGGCATGACGCCTGACCAGGCCTCGCGCACGCGCGCCCTCTGCGGCCAGGTGGAAGGCGAGCTGACGCGCGAGCGCGAGGGCCGCTGCCGCACCTGACCGGCGGTTCGAGGGGGTCAGGCCGGAGCCTGAACCCACAAGGGGCGCGCGTCCTCCAGGATCATGGCGGCGGCCTTCTCGGCAACCATCAGGGTGGGCGAGTTGGTGTTGCCCGACGTGATGGTGGGCATCACCGACGCATCGGCGACCCGCAGGCCCTTGAGGCCGCGTACCCGCAGCCGGGCGTCCACCACGGCGGTCTCGTCGCTGCCCATCCTGCAGGTGCCCACCGGGTGGAAGATGGTGGTGCCGATGTCGCCGGCGGCGCGCGCCAGCGCATCGTCGCCTTCGACCTCGGAGCCGGGCCGGAGCTCGTGCGGGTGATACCTGGCCAGCGCCGGCCTGGAGACGATGTGGCGGGTGATGCGGATGGCGTCGGCCGCCACGCGACGGTCGTCGGCGGTAGAGAGGTAGTTGGGGCGGATCTCGGGATGCGCCTGCGGGTCCGGCGAGACGATGCGCACCGAGCCGCGGCTGGTGGGCCGCAGGTTGGCGACGCTGGCCGTGAAGGCGGGGAACGGATCGAGCGGCTCGCCGAACTTGGGCAGCGTCAGTGGCTGCACGTGATACTGGAGATTGGGTGTGTCTCGGCTCGGGTCTGAGCGCACGAACGCGCCGAGCTGGGAGGGCGCCATGGTCATCGGCCCCCGCTTCCAGAGCAGATACTCCATGAGGAAGCCGGCGCGCCGGAACAGGCTGCGATAGCTCTCGTTCATGGTCTTCACGCCGGTCACCTTGTAGGCGCAGCGGACCTGCAGGTGGTCCTGTAGGTTCTCGCCCACGCCCTTGAGCTCGTGGCGGACCCCGATTCCGAGCGGCGCGAGCACATCGCCGGGGCCGATCCCCGAGAGCTGCAGGATCTGCGGCGAGCCGATGGCGCCGGCCGCCAGGATGACCTCGCGGGCGGCGTTGACCGTCCGCACCGCACCCTTCTGGCGCAGCGTCAGGCCGGTGACGCGCTTGCCATCGAGGACGAGGCTCTCAACCAGAGCGTGCGTCTCGATCTTCAGGTTCTCCCGGTGGGCGACGGGGTGCAGGAAGCCCTTGGCCGTGCTCCAGCGCACGCCGCTGCTCTGGTTCACGTGGAAGTAGCCGCAACCCTCGTTGTTGCCGCGATTGAAGTCGTCCACCTTGGGGATGCCGGCCTCGGCGGCGGCCTCGCGGAAGGCATCCAGGATGTCCCAGCGGATGCGCGCCAGCTCCACGCGCCATTCGCCGCCGCGGGTGTGCACCCCGTCGAAGGCATCGGGCTCCAGCGCCCACTGGTCCTCGTGCTTCTTGAAGTAGGGCAGCACCTCCTCCCACGACCAGCCTGCATTGCCCATCTGCCGCCAGCGGTCGTAGTCGCGCTGCTGGCCGCGCATGTAGATCATGCCGTTGATGGAGGAGCATCCGCCCAGCACCTTGCCGCGCGGATAGGCCAGGCTGCGGCCGTTGAGTCCGGATTCGGCGGCGGTCTTGTAGCACCAGTCGGCACGCGGGTTGCCCATCAAATAGAGGTAGCCGACGGGGATGTGTATCCAGCGGTAATTGTCGTCGCCGCCGGCCTCCAGGAGCAGGACGCGGCGCTGCGGCTCGGCCGACAGCCGGTTGGCCAGCAGGCACCCTGCGGTGCCCGCTCCGACGATGATGTAGTCGTAGGTCTCGGCCGACATCGTTCCGCCCGCGCTTCCCCTGGTGCCACCCTATGCCACCGGGCCGGCGAGGCAAACCCGTTCTCCGGACCGCCGCTGCCCGCCTTCGCCCCGGTACAGGCCATTTGTCACAACGCGGTCATAAGTGGCCGTGGGATCTCCGATAAGCTGGACTGACCCAGTCGGATACCGCTAATCTGCGGTGAATCATCCAGGCGATACCGAGCGTTCGAGGTCGGGGAATGGCGAAAGAGAGCTGCTCGCGTCGCCCGGGAGCGGATGCTTGCGATTCCGGCTCCAGCGAGCGTCGCCTTTGGCGGGGGACAAGGGGAGACACGACAGGGCCGCATGACGGACGCGGGGGGGTGGCTGCCGGCGTGCAGCACGCCGTCATAAATTCTCCGCGGTTCCGCTCTTGGCTGGCTTTCCGTCCCGGCCTTCGGGCGGACGGCGGGTGGTAGCATGCACAGCACCATTACCATCATGAATGCGAAGGGCGGTGTCGGAAAGTCGACGCTGACCCTGACGCTTGCCGAGACTCTGGCGGCCTGCCACGGCAAGCGCGTCCTGGTGGTGGATTCGGACGCGCACGCCAGCGTCAGCACCATGCTGATGCGTCCCGACTGGGTGCAGGCCATCCAGACGCAAGGCCGCACCATGGTCGATTACTTCATCGCCGTGGTCCTGAAGAACGAGTTCGTGAACTGGACCGCATTCGTGTCCGGCGGCGTGTCGGACGTGGACGATGCGCGCACTGTCGATCTGATGACGGGCGGCGGCCATCTCACCCTGTTCGAGCGGGAGGTCTCCAAGGAGGGCCTGGAGTCGCGCCTGCGCCATGCCGTGCGCAGCTTCCTCACGGAGGCGCGCAACACCTACGACTTCGTGTTCATCGACAGCGCCCCAGGCCTCTCGGTGCTCACCGAGTGCTGGCTGCGCGAGGTGGATTTCTTTGTGTCGCCCAGCAAGCCGGACTACATCTCCACGCACGGCCTGCAGTTCCTGGGGCAGTTCAGCCAGCGCGACAGCGACATGGGCTTCGCCGAGTGCCTGGGCGTGATCATCTCCATGAAGGACATCAACGCCTTCGAGGACGCACAGTACGAGCGCTGGCTGCGCAAGAACTCCAAGCACCCCTGCTTCGACCAGGTGATCCCGCGCGCCACCTCGCTGCAGACGGCCGCGCATTTCTCGCCGCGCCCGCGCTCCTACTGGGCCAAGTATCCCGGCGAGACCGGCAAGGCCCTGCGCCAGCTGGCGGCGGAGCTTCTGGTCCGCAACTCGGCGGCCCTAACGCGCAAGGGACACCGGCAGGGACGCGCCGCCGAGTAGGCCGGCGGTCGCCCGTCAGCGGCTCCAGGGGAACCAGCGATCGCCGCGATCCCCACGGTCGCCGCGATCTCCACGATCCCCCCGATCTCCACGATCCCCGGGGCCGGTGTGCATGAACGACGGCCGGCGCATCTCGTTGAAGTCGATGACGCTCAGCAGCCAGACGCCGGCAAGCGCGATCAGGCCGGCGATCAGCACCTGCGGCAGGGTCTTGATGAGGACCGCCATCAGCGTGGCGAGCGCGGCCAGGATCTTCGCCCCCGCGTCCCAGAGCTCCCAGATGGCCTTGTAGAGGTACCAGCCGACGCCGAACGCGATGATCGTCATGATGACCAGCTTCCACGGGTGCCAGTCCTGGAACGGCTGCTGCAGGAGCTTGCCGACCTGATCGACCGCCCACATCCAAATCGCCTGGACGAAGCGGAAGATGGCCACCACGCCCTGGCGCACGAAGTCGATGAACAGGTTGAAGAACTGCTGCATGACCCCGTCTTCCTCGCAGACAGCTCACGGCACGCCCGGGTCAGCCGCCTCACCTGAACGTTCGTGCTCCTCGCAACCCAGAAGCGAGGGCCTGACCCGGTCCCATCACAAGCAGGTTGAGGGGCTTACTGCAAGTCCAGCGGCTTGCCCAGGAAGACGACGTGGCGGCCGTTCCAGGGCGCCATGCCAAGCTCGGCGAGCCCGCAGCGGGCATAGAAGGGCACGTTACGGGCGTCGCTGGCGGTGACGACGTGCATCCCCGGAGCGCCTGCCGCGGCCGCGCCGGCGGCGAAGGCAGCGATCAGGCGGGCGCCCACACCGCGGCTGCGAAAGTCGGGCGCCAGATTGATGTGCAGATGGGCCGGATAGCGCCGGCACAGTCCCCGGAACTGTGAACGGAAGTAGCCGATATCGGCGAACCGGTCCTGCTCCGCGGGGTCTTCGACCGCGCCCACCAGGTAGCCCGCAACCGTCCCCGCCCGGTCCTCTGCCACCAGCACGATATCGCTGCCGCCCCGGAGGTAGCGGCCGAGCCAGCGCTCGCGGAACACCGCCCGCTCCTCCGGCGAGGCGAAGCCCCGGCGCCCGCTGGCCTCGAAGAAGATGGCGTCCATCTGCGCCCCGACCTCGGGGGACATGTGGCCGTCGGGAAGCGCGCGGATGGCGATCTCGTCAAGCGGCATTGGCTGCGATTTCAGGTTTCAGGACACCGGCTTCGGCAGTCGGGCTTCGGCAGTCGGACGCCGGCAGTCGTTTGCTCTCGCCTATCGACTTCCGAAGCCCGACGCCCGACCCGCCGGCACCAGGCTGATCCATGCTCCGCAAGCATACCAGCAACCGCGCTCTATCGCATTGCAATATGGCATACCATATACCACATTGCATTGCACATGAGCATTGTCTTTCAAAAAAAGGAACCCGAACATGGCAAACGCGAGAAGCCTGGATGGCGGTTTGGACTTCGAGCCCCGCAGCCTTGGGGTCCGCCGCTTCTTCAAGACCGTCGCCGTCTACCTGAGTGCGCTCAGTGGGGGCGCGGCGGCGGCGCACGAGTATAACAGGCTGACCCGCCGGGGCACCCCGCACGAGGCCGCTGTGGAGCAGGTCTTCGAGGAGCACTTCAGCCACCGCTGAGGCGACACCGAGGCAAGAAGGCAGAGGGGTCAGGCCCCTCGCCTCGGCCGCCGATTTTGAACACGGGGCCGGAAGCGAGGGGTCTGACCCCGCTCGCACCGCCTACTCGATCAGGCCGCAGGCGATGCGGCCGCCGGCGTCGCCGGCCGGGTCGCTCTTATAGTCGTCCTTGCCGGCGTGCACGACGAGCGCCGTGCCCTGGCCGCCGAGCAGCGAGCCCGGCTTGCCCTTCTCCAGCGTCACCTCGGGGTTGAGCACCTCGACGACAATCTCTCCATTGGCTGGGACATGCAGGTTCGGCATGTCGCCCGCATGGTGGCCCTCGGACGCCATCAGCCCATGCTTCTTGCCGCCCGGATTGAAGTGGGGACCGGCGCTGGTGAAGGGCGGCTCGCACTTGCCGACGCCGTGGATGTGGAACGCCCTTTCGCCCGCCGGCAGGCCGTTGACTGTGAGCCTGATCAGTACCCCGGCCGGCGTCTGTGTCAGGGCCGCGGTGCCCACCTCCTTGCCGTCCGCGTTCTTGAGCGTGGCCTTCGCGCTCTGTGCGGCGGCCGATACGGCAGCCAGTACCAGAAGCGTGGCCGTGACGGTAAGCGAGCCTAGCGCCTTCATAGCGATCCCTCCACGGGTCTGCAGTCAACGTGCACGTGCCGACGGCAACAGCCGAACGGGCGAGCCATCTAGCACGACTCCCGCGGGAGGGTCACGGTTCCAGCCTACGGATCGTCCCGGTAAACGCCCGGTTTCTTCTGCTGCACTGCAGCAGACTACAGCGGCACCCGCACGGTGGCACGCAGGCCGCCCATGGAGGACTCGCTGAGCGAGATGTCGCCGCCGTGGCTGCGGGCGATGTCGCGGGCGATGGCGAGGCCGAGCCCCGTATTGCCGGTGTCCTGGTTGCGGCCGTTGCCGAGCCGGTAGAACGGCCGGAACACGTTATCCCGCTCGGCCGGCGGGATGCCGGGGCCGTCGTCGTCCACGTCGATGCGCAGCCACTCCTTGTCGGTGCCGGCGCGGATCACGACGTAGTCGCCATAGCGGGCGGCGTTGGTCACCAGGTTGGTGATCGCCCGCTTGAACGCCTGCCGCTTCAGCGGCAGCACCAGGTCGCTGCTGGGCTGGCGGATGCGCACCTCGATCGGCGTGCCGTAGTGCTGCGTCTCCTCGTTGATCTCATCCAGCAGCTCGCCGACGCTGGCCGCCTCCGCCTCCTCGCCGCCGTCGCCCTTGGCGAAGGCCAGGTAGTCCTCCAGCATACGCTGCATCTCGTTCACGTCGTTGCGCAGCGCAGCCACCTCGGGGCCGTCGCCCAGGAGCACCAGCTCCAGCTTGAAGCGGGTGAGCACCGTGCGCAGGTCGTGACCCACGCCGGCCAGCATGGTGGTGCGCTGCTCCACGTGCTGGCGGATGCGGTCGCGCATCTCCAGGAAGGCCTGCGCCGCCTGCCGCACCTCGCGGGCACCGCGCGGGCGGAAGTCCTGCGGCACCGGGCGGCCCTTGCCGATGTCGTCGGCGGCCTCCGCGAGCCGCAGGATCGGGCGAATCTGGTTGCGGAGGAACAGAATGGCCACTGTCAGCAGCACCACCGAGGTGCCCACCATCCACACCAGGAAGATGTGCGAGTTGGAGGCATAGGCCAGCGCCCGCGGTGCAGTGAAGCGCAGGATCGCATCGTCGAGCTTCACCCGGATCTCGATGCGGCGCGACTGGCCCACCGTGTCGATCCAGACCGGCATCTGCGCGAGGTGCGTGCCGATCTCCTCCGACAGCGCACGATCAAGCAGGTCGAAGAACGGCTTGGCCTCGCCGCCCTTGGGCAGCTCGCCGGGCTCCATCACCGTCAGGGTGAGCCCGAACCGCTTCTGCGCCAGCTCGGCCAGCCGGCCCTCGTCGGTGTAGGCGCGCGAGCTGTAGAGATCGACGATGGCCCCGATGTTGCGCGCCGCTGCCTCCGACAGGCGGCGCGTCACCTGGTTCCAGTGCCGCTCCATGAAGGTGAAGGCGACGACGCTCTCGAGCAGCACGATAGGAGCTATTATGATGATGAGCGCGCGAGCATAGAGCCCCTTGGGCGCAAGGTCGGCCAGCAGCCCGGCGCAGCGCTCCCACAGGAAGCGCCGGAGGCTGCGCCAGCCGATGGTGCGGCGCTGGAGCTTTTCACGCGGGGCGAGCATGTTTCACCTTGGCAAGCGGTCGCTTTTCCTCAGTCGGTGTAAAGGATGTAGCCCTTGCCCCGCACCGTCTGCAAATACACCGGATTGGCAGGATCGTTCTCGATCTTGCGGCGCAGCCGGTTGATCTGCACATCGATGGCGCGCTCGGTGCCGGTCGAGTCGTCGGGCGCCAGCTCGTGGCGGGCGACCGGCGTGCCCGGCCGCTGCGCAAAGTGCCGCAGGAGGTCGCGCTCACGCTCGGTGAGCTTGATCGATTCCTCGCCGCGCTTGAGCTCGCCGCGCCCGACATGAAACACGAATTCACCCATGGTGATCTCGTCGCACGGCCCGGACGGCCTCTGCCTGCGCTTGAGGATGTTCTGGAGCCGCAACAGCAGCTCGCGCGGCTCGAACGGCTTGGCGATATAGTCGTCGACGCCGATCTCGAGGCCCTGGATGCGCTCTTCCGCCTCGGCACGCGCGGTGAGCATGCAGATCGGGATGTTAGATGTGCCCTTGAGATCGCGGGCCAGATCGATGCCGTTCTCACCAGGCATCATCACGTCGAGGATCACGACGTCGAACACGAGTCCGGCCATGGTCGCGCGTGCCGTTGCGGCATCGGCCGCGGTGGTGACGCGGAAGCCGTTCTCGAACAGGTAGCGAGCCAGCAGGTCGCGGATGCGCTGATCGTCATCGACCACAAGGATGTGTGCGGCATTGTCTGGCAGCAACTCCATGCATCCCCCTTGCGAACCTTGTCGGCTCAGCGGCCGGTCTCTGCCGGTTCCGGCAGCAGCGCCTCGACCCTGCCGCGCTCGCTGCCGTTGATCATCGCGAACAGGAAGCTCAGCACCGAGCCTTCGTGACCGGCCTCGCACGCTTCCAGCGCCTGCGCCACCCGCTCCGCCTGCACCCGATCGAGTCGACGGGCCAGGCTCGCCCCCTTTGGCGTCACCCGCAGCCGCCGCTCGCGCCGGTCGGCGACGCCCATCTGTTGCACGATCCAGCCTTCGTCGATGAGTTGCTTTAGCACCGGCGCGAGGCTCTGCTTGGTGATCTTAAGGATATCCAGCAGATCCGCCACGCGCAGACCTGGGTTGCGATCGACAAAGTGCAGCACGCGGTGTTGGGCGCGACCCAGGGAGAACTTGGCCAAGATGGCGTCGGCGTCGCGCGTGAAGTCCCGGTAGGCGAAGAACAAGAGCTCGATGACCGTGATCAGGCGGGCGTCGGCGACCGGCGGGAGGGTGTGGATGTCCCGCGACTCGGCCGGCGCAACGATCTCGCCCAGCGCGTCGGAGTTTATGTCAGCCATGTTGACTTACTTGACCCCGATTGTTAGGGCTGGCAAGCCAATTGTGTTCATCATGACCGCTGCCCGCAACCCCTTTTCGGGGGTTCTTCGCAGGGTGTTAGGTGCACAAGCGCCGGGGTTGGAAGCCGAACGGCATTCCCCGGTCCGGAGGAGCCATCCCAGCAGGAGAGTGGCATGGTCGACACCGCGCCCTATCACGACCGCGACGGTTTCATCTGGTTCGACGGCAAGCTCGTCCCCTGGCGCGAGGCCAACATCCACGTGCTGAGCCACGCCCTCCACTACGCCAGCGCCGTGTTCGAGGGCGAGCGCGCCTACGGCGGCGAGATCTTCGAGCTGACCCAGCACAGTCAGCGCCTCTACGACGGCGCCAAGACGCTGGACTTCACCATCCCCTACAGCGTGGCCGAGATCGACCAGGCCTGCCGCGACACCATCAAGGCCAACAAGCTCGCCGACTGCTACGTGCGCCCCATCGCGTGGCGCGGCAGCGAGCAGATGGGCGTCTCCGCCCAGGCGACCAAGATCCACCTGGCCGTCGCGGCGTGGGACTGGGGCTCCTACTTCCCCATGGAGGAGCGGCTCAAGGGCCTGCGCCTCACCATGGCCAAGTACCGCCGCCCCGACCCGGCCACGGCCCCCGCCAAGACCAAGGCCGCCGGCCTCTACATGATCTGCACCATCGAGAAGCACCGTGCCGAGCGCGCCGGCTATGCCGACGCCCTGATGCTCGACTGGCGCGGCCACGTCGCCGAGTGCACCGGCGCCAACATCTTCTTCATCAAGGACGGCGTTCTGCATACCCCGACGCCCGACTGCTTCCTCGACGGCATCACGCGCCGCACCGTCATCGGCCTCGCCAGGAAGCGGGGCATGCAGGTGGTGGATCGCACCATCCTGCCCGAGGAGCTCGACACCTTCTCGGAGTGCTTCCTGGTCGGCACCGCCGCCGAGGTGACGCCGGTGGCCGAGATCGCGGAGCACAAGTACAAGCCCGGCAAGATCTGCGAGACGCTGATCCACGACTACACGGCCGCCGTCCAGCCGAGGAAGCAGGCGGCAGAGTAGGTGTAGAAGGGGTCAGACCCCGGGTCCGACCCCGGCCGCCGAAGTTCTGCTCGAAGGTCCGTGCGAGGGGTCTGACCCCTTAGCCTAGAACCACATGTCGCGGACGCAGCGGCCGTCGCGTCCAAGGTCGTCGAAGCTGTCCAGCCCGTCGAAGTGCTCGATCGGGACGGCAGCCACCGCCTCGGGCTCCGTCAGCCGCAGGTTGACGGCGATGCGGCGGCGGCCCTGCTGGTCGGGCTCCAGCCCGCGCCAATAGGCGACGCACCCGCAGTTGGGACAGAAGTGGAAGCCGAGGTGCCGGCCCGGAACATAGGCCCGCGTGGGGCCCGACACCTTGATGCCCTCGTTCTCGTAGTCGTAGGCCCAGAGCACGCCGTAGCGCCGGCACGCCGTGCAGTTGCATGCCGTGGCCGCTTCCGGCACGCCCTGGAAGCTCCAGCGCACCGCGCCGCAATGGCACGATCCCTCAATCATCCGGGTGGCCTTTACCCTGCTTGAGATTTTCATGCGTTCGGCCCGCCGGTCGATTCACGTCCGGGAATCGGGCCAAATCAGGACGCGGCGACGGCGGGCGTGGCCTGCACGAACAGCGGCAGCCGGATGACGGCGCGAGTGCCGCCGCCAGGTGCTGTCTCCAGGGTCAGGCGGCCGCCATGGGTCTCGGCCACGTTGCGGGCGATGGCGAGGCCGAGGCCGGCGCCGCCGGTGCTGCGGCTGCGCGATTCCTCCAGGCGCACGAACGGCTCGAACACCATGTCGCGCTGCTCGGGGCTGAGGCCGAGGCCCTTGTCGTCGATCAGGACCACCAACTCGCCGCCCTCGACATCCGCGTCGATCAGCGCCTCGCGGCCGTAAGCCAGCGCATTATCTATGACGTTGGCGAGGAGCCGCCGCAGCGCCAGCGCGTCGCCGATCAGTTGCGCGCCCCGCGCCGCAGGCGACATGCGGAGCGCGACGGCGGCGCCAGCGCGCTGGCGGTCCTCCGCCTCGCGCTCCAGGATCGGAGCGATCTCGATCAGCTCCTGGGCGCGAACCGGTGCGCCGGACTCGATGGCCAACAGCGAGTCGTCGAGCAGGCACTTCATGTCGTCGAGATCATGGATGGCCTTGGCGCGCTCCTGCGGGTCACCGATCAGCTCGGCCCTGAGCCGCAGCCGCGTGGCATAGGTGCGCAGGTCGTGGGAGATGCCACCGATCAGGGCCATGCGCGCCTTCAGCAGCTGGGCGATGCGCTCCGACAGCCGATTGAACGCGGCCACCAGGGCGCGGAACTCGGGCGCGCCGCGCGGCACGTCGGGGATCGGGTCGGCCTTGCCGGGCAGCGTCATGCGGTCCACGACCTGGGCGAGCTCGCGCAGCGGCCTGGCCTCGCGGCGCACCATCAGCACCGTCACCACCGCCACCGCGAACCCGAGGACGCCGGCCCAGAATCCCGGCGGGAACCCCAGCATGGTGAGATGCAGGATGCCGCCTGTCGCCACCACCAGAGTCTCGCCGCTGTTGAGCCCGACCTCGATCTCGACAGCTCCCGGCGAGGCCCAGGCCAGTGCCTGCATCGGCCCGGAGAGCAGCTCCGAGGACGCCTCGACGTGCACGCGCACCTCGCGCCCGCCCAGCGCGGCGAGGTAGCGCCGCAGGATCAGCTCCACCACCGGCACCTCATACCACGCGGCCTCGCGCCCCTCGGGCGGCCGGTGGGCGATGCGAACGCGCAAATCCGTGCTGCTGGTGGCGCGCAGGACGAGCGGCCACTGCTCCTTGGGCATGCCCTCCAGCAGCTCCACCAGGGCTGCGGCCTGGTCGGGGAGCGGCATGCGCAGCGCGGTGTCGGTGTCGCGGCTGCGCTGGAAGTAGAAGGTCGCCACCACCAGCACCTGCAGAGCGACAAGGCTCGTCACGAAGATGATGAAGAGCCGCGCGGCGAACCCCAACCGGATCATAGCGGCAGCTGCCTGACGGCCGGCACGAACAGGTAGCCGTTGTTGCGCACCGTGGTGATGAGGTTGAGCCCCGGCGCCGCCGTCTCCACCTTCTTCCTCAGTCGCGAGATGGTCATGTCGATGGTGCGGTCGAACGGGTCGGCGTCGCGCCCGCGGGTCCAGTCGAGCAGCTGGTCGCGGGAGAGCACGCGCCGCGGGCGCACGACAAAGCAGGCGAGCAGATCGAACTCGGCGCTGGTGAGCGCGACCGGCTTGCCCGCCTCGGTCTGCAGCCGACGCGCGTCCAGGTCGATGACGAGGCCGTCGAAGGCGAAGCGGCGGCTTGGCTCCGGCTCGCCATGGCTGCGCGATCGCCTGAGCAGCGCGCGCACGCGGGCCAGCAGCTCGCGCGGATCGAACGGCTTGGTGACGTAGTCGTCCGCGCCCATCTCCAGCCCGACCACGCGGTCCACCGGATCGCTCTTGGCCGTGAGCATGAGGATCGGCACGCCGCCGCGGCTGCGCAGCCGGCGGCAGATGCTCAAGCCGTCCTCGCCGGGCAGCATCAGGTCGAGGATGACCAGGTCGGGGCGCTTGCGCGCCAGCACCTGGTCGAGGGCTGCGGCGCTGTCGGCCACCCCCACCGAGAAGCCCTCGCGAACCAACAGGTCGCGCACCAGGCGCCGGATGTCCTCGTCGTCCTCGACGAGAACGACGAGGGCGTCGGAATGTCCCGTCACAGCCGTCATGGAACGCACGATGTCAGGGAGAGAACGCCAACGCAAGCGCGTCGGCGCCCGTTACAAAGCGTTACGAACCCGCCAACAAATGCCAACGACCGTTTCTGCCGCGACATCGGCGCGCAAACCGCGACGGCCAAGGTTGCTTTCGACGGTTGCACGCCGAGGAACTGTCGAAACATACGGAAAGGTATGACTATGACCTGCAAATCGCTCCTGACGTTGCCTGCGATGGTTCTCGCGCTGGGCATTGGATCAGCTTTCGCGGCGCCGGGAGCCGGCGTCACGGACATCGGCGGCGGCGACGCCAGCCTGGTGCACAAGGTCCACGGCTGCCACCGTTCCTGCGAGCTGGGGCCGGCCGGCTGGCACCGGCACGTCGGCCCGTACTGCGCGCGCGTCGCGTGCTCTCCCCGTGCCTGGTTTCCGAACCGGTGCTGGGTCGACCGCTGGGGCGTGCGCCACTGCCGCTGGTAGAGCGCTACCGAGCCTGCCGGCGCGCCCCGGGTGAAGCAGCCTCGCAGGCTGCTTCACCGCCTGCTATAGGCAGTGCCGGCGGGTCTGTGGGGTCCCCTTGAGGAAGCGCAGTCTCATCGCGGCGCTCCGCGTCGCATTGGTCCTGGCGTCGCTGCCGCTCGCCGCGGCGGCGCAGGACTTCCTGCCGGGAGAGCGGGCGAGAGCGGTGCGGATGGCCTGCACCACCGACTTCCAGCGCTTCTGCCGCGACGTGCCGCCCGGCGGGGGGCGCATCCTGCGCTGTCTGAGCCGCCACGCCGACCTCGTGAGCCAGCCCTGCTTCCAGGCCCTGACCGTGTGGGGGCTGACCGCCGCCAACGCCTACAGGATGTGTCTGCCCGACGTGGAGCGGCTGTGCCCGACACTGCCGCCCCGCTCCGGCCAGGCCCTGGCCTGCCTGGCGGATAACGCCGACAAGCTGAGCAAGGCCTGCCACGATTCGCTCAGCGATCTTGAGCTTCTCAACGGCCGGACAGCGCCTCAGAAAGGGCAGTGACCGGGAATGGCCGTCCCATCGGGCTTTTGCGGCTACAAATCGTGACCTTGCTGAAACGCTTGGATATCGCCGACTTCGCCGAAGCGGCCTGCGGGGTTACGCTGTGACTAGCGAAACCGCCGCTGCGGCGGGCGGCGCTGGCCGGCGCCCGGGCCGGTCGGCGCGCGGGTGTCCTTGTGGCGGAAATTGATGCGCCCCTTGTCCAGGTCGTAAGGCGTCATCTCCACCGTGACCTTGTCGCCCGCCAGGATGCGGATGCGGTTCTTCTTCATGCGGCCGGAGGTGTAGGCCACCACCTCGTGCCCATTCTCGAGCTTCACGCGGCAGCGGGCGTCGGGGAGCACCTCCACCACGACGCCTTCGAATTCCAGCGGCTCTTCCTTGGCCATGCAGTCTCCTGTCGTCCGGGGCTTGACCCCTCGCACTGCCGCTCGGACGAAGTTGAACGAAGGAGGCTGGGGCCGAGACCCCGCCTCGGGGGCGGTATCAACCGCCCGCTTTATGGGCCGCCTTGCGCATCGGCGGCAAGCGAAAAAGGCGGATAACCCCCCGATCGCAAGGGCTCTTGGGCACCAGCGCGGGCGGCCGGATGCCTCCGGCCGCCCGCGCAGCCGGCTCAGAGAGGCCTGGCGCCCGAAAGGCGGCGCATGATCTCGCGCTCCACCTCGTCGGTCAGCGGACCGCGGCTGGCGAGATAGCGGGCGATCTCACGCTCGGCGCGCCGCTGCTGGGAGTTGACGATGGCGCCGAGGAGCCGGGTCCAGAACGACTTGCGGCCAGGCTCTGCGCCCCTCGCCTCAATGGCAGCAGCATCTCGGTCGGTGTAGGTCAGTGTGCTCATGAACGGTCTCCGTCTTGCGACTTTGGCGACCCGGCCCTGAGAGGTTCCCCTCTGGCACGCCGGCCTTCTTTGGCGGGCCGGCGCAGTTTCACTGACTGTTATCTGGATGCGCCGTGAAGCTGCAGCTAGGTCTCATGCTGCGTCGCAGCATTGCGACTGCGGCATGGCTTGGCGGCGACCAGCCAGGGCGCCGTGGTTCACGATGTCAAAGAGCGTGGAGCCGACAGGCAGCCCCGTTCGCCCCTCTGTTCCGGTGCGGGTGGAGAGCACCGCGGCAGCCAGGCGACGGGCGAAGTGTAGCAATGCGCCCGGGGGGCGGGGATAACATCGCGTCATAGGCGGCCGAAGCCGCCGCCGGTGGGGGTTTTGACGATCACCGCCTCGCCGGGGTCCAGCACGGTCTGGTCACAGCCCAGCAGCCGCTCCAGGGTACCGTTGTTGCGGCGCACCCAGTTCTCGCCGCACTGACCGGGCTCGCCGCCTTCGAGGCCATAGGGCGGGACTTGGCGGAAGCTGGACAGGATGGCGCAGTCCATGCGCTCCAGGAAGCGGATGCGGCGCAGCGTTCCGTCGCCGGCCTTCCACCGGCCCGTGCCACCGGAGCCGCGGCGGATGGAGAACTCCTCAAGAAGAACGGGATAGCGCAGCTCCAGGATCTCTGGGTCGGTGAGGCGGGTGTTGGTCATGTGGACGTGCACCCCGGCGGTACCGTCGAAGCCGGGGCCCGCCGGGCTGCCGGAGCAGATGGTCTCGTAATACTGGTAGCGGGCGTTGCCGAAGGTGAGATTGTTCATGGTGCCCTGGCTGGGACCGAGCGCCTTCATGGCGGCGAACAGGCAGTTGGTGACGATCTGGCTGGTCTCCACGTTGCCCGCCACCACGGCCGCCGGATAAGCCGGCTTGAGCATGGACCGCTCGGGGATGACGATGTCGATCGGCTTGAGGCAGCCGGCGTTCATGGGGATCGGCTCGTTCACCATCACGCGGAACACGTAGAGCGTGGCGGCGCGCGTGACGGGTTCCGGGGCGTTGAAGTTGTTGGGCTGCTCCGGCGAGGTATCGGAGAAATCGACGCGGGCGCGGCGGTTGGCGCGGTCCACGGAGATTTTCACGTCCACCCAGGTGCCCTGGTCCATCTCCGCCCGGAAGGCGCCGTCCTCCAGGCGGGAGAGCAGGCGGCGCACGCTCTCCTCGGCGTTGTCCTGCACGTGGCTCATGTAGGCGCGCACCACGTCGACGCCGAAGTGGGCCACCATCTTGTTGAGCTCGGCCACGCCCTTGGCGTTGGCGGCCACGTGCGCCTTGAGGTCGGCGATGTTCTTGGCCGGGCTGCGGGCGGGGTATTTCGCACCGGTGAGCAGGGCGTGCGTCTCGGCCTCCAGGAAGCGGCCCCGATCGACCAGCTTGAAGTTGTCGATATAGACGCCCTCCTCCTCGATGGTGGTGGCGCGCGGCGTCATGGACCCGGGGGTGAGCCCGCCGATGTCCTCGTGGTGGCCCCGGCTGGCGACGTAGAAGAGGATGGCGGGGTCGGACGCCGGGTTGTGTCCTGGGGTCAGACCCGCAGGGTCTGACCCCTTCCCCGCTGCAAACACCGGCGTGATCACGGTGATGTCGGGCAGATGCGTCCCGCCGTTGTAGGGCGCATTCAGCATATACACGTCGCCCGGCCGCATCTGGCCGGCGTTGGCACGGATCACGGTCTCGACCGAGCGGTCCATGGACCCCAGGTGCACCGGCATGTGCGGGGCGTTGGCGACCAGTTGGCCCAGGGCGTCGAAGACCGCGCAGGAGAAGTCGAGCCGCTCCTTGATGTTGACCGACTGCGCCGTGTTGCGCAGCGCCTCGCCCATCTGCTCGGCGATCGACATGTAGAGGTTGTTGAACACCTCCAGCAGCACGGGATCGGCGGTGTGCCCCAGGACCTCGCGCTGCCGTGGGGTGGTGCGGCGGAGGACCAGGTCGTCGCGGGAGGAGACCTCCAGGCTCCAGCCGGGCTCCACCACCACGGTCTGATGCGGCTCGATGACGAGCGCGGGTCCGGCGAGACGGTGGCCGGGACGAAGGTTCTCGCGCAGGATGACGGGCGCCTCGTGCCAGGCGCGGCCGGAGTAGAAGCGCGCGGCCTCCCTCTTCCCGCTTGCGGAAACGGGGCCAGACCCTGTGGGTCTGACCCCATTCTCCGACGGCGGTGGTGCCATGGGGTCAGACCCGCAGGGTCTGACCCCGTCCGCGCCCCCACCCGCCGCTTCCACCTCCAGCGCGGCGATCGCCACGCCCTTCTCGGGCGAGACGAAGCCGAAGCGCTGGCGGTGCAGGGCCTCGAAGGCGTCGCGCATGGGGCCGGCCTCGCCCAGGGCGACCGGGAGGGCGGTGTCGGTGCCGTCGTAGCGCAGATGCGCCCAGGCCATGACGGAAATATCGGCCGGCTCGCCCTGGGCGGCAACCTCGGCGCGCATCGCCTCGGCGAGGTGCATGTGCAGGTCCTCGACGTCGGCCAGGGCTTGCGCGTTCAGCGGCGCTTCCACCGACTGCTCGCGGCTGGCGCGGATTGGCGCCAGGCCCATGCCGTAGGCTGAGAGGAGGCCGGACAGGGGGTGGATCAGCACCGCCTCCATGCCCAGCGTGTCGGCGATCTGGCAGGCATGCTGGCCGCCGGCGGAGCCGAAGCAGTTCAGCGCGTACTCGGTCACGTCGTAGCCGCGCTGGACGGAGATCTTCTTGATGGCGTTGGCCATGTTCTCCACTGCGATGCGGATGAAACCGTCGGCCACGTCCTCGGGCGTGCGGCCGTCGCCGATCTCCGCGGCCAGCTCGGTGAAGGCTTCGCGCACGGCGTCCTCGTCGAGGGGCTGATCGCGGCCGGGGCCGAAGATCTTCGGGAACGTGGCGGCGCGCAGCTTGCCGACCATGACGTTGGCGTCGGTGACGGTGAGCGGACCGGCGCGGCGGTAGCACCTGGGGCCGGGGTCGGCGCCGGCCGACTGCGGGCCGACGCGGAAGCGGGTGCCGTCGTAGAACAGGATCGAGCCGCCGCCCGCCGCCACAGTGTGGACGCGCAGCATCGGCACGCGCAGGCGCACGCCGGCCACCTCGGTCTCGAACGAGCGCTCGTACTCGCCGGCGAAATGCGCCACGTCCGTGGAGGTGCCCCCCATGTCGAAGCCGATGACCTTGTCGAAGCCGGCGAGCCGGGCCGTCTCCGCCATGCCGACCACGCCGCCCGCGGGCCCCGAGAGGATGGCGTCGCGGCCCTGGAACAGGTCGGCGGACCTGAGGCCGCCCGAGGAGGCCATGAAGAGGATGTGGGGTACGTGAGAGGTCACACCCTGCGGGTCTGACCCCGTGAGAGAACCGGCGTAGTGCAATGGGGTCAGACCCGCAGGGTCTGACCCCAACGCGCCGGCGACTTTCTCCACGTACCGTCGCAGGATCGGGGAGAGATAGGCGTCGGCCACGGTCGTGTCGCCGCGGCCGACGATCTTGATCAGCGGCGAGACCTCGTGGCTGACGGAGATCTGGGTGAAGCCGGCCCGGCGGGCGATATCGGCGGCCTGCCGCTCGTGCTGCGGGTGGGCGTAGGAATGCATGAGGACGATGGCAACCGACGCGATCCCGTCGGCCAGGGCCGCCTTGAGTCCGCGCTCCAGCGCCGCCGCGTCGAGCGGCTGCTCGACGGCGCCGTCGGCGCGGATGCGCTCGTCGGCCTCGACCACGCGCGCGTAGAGCATCTCGGGCTTGACGATCCTTTTGGCGAAGATGTCGGGGCGGGCCTGATAGCCGATCTCCAGCTGGTCCTTGAGGCCCCTGGTGATGACGAGAAGCGTCGGCTCGCCCTTGCGCTCCAGGAGGGCGTTGGTGGCGACGGTGGTGCCCATCTTCACGGCGGCGACGCGCTCGGCCGGGATGGGCGCGCCGGAGGCAAGCCCAAGGCTCAGGCGGATGCCTTCCAGAGCGGCATCGTCATAGGCGCCGGGGTTCTGCGAGAGCAGCTTGCGCGCGCCGATCTCGCCGGAGGGCGAGCGGGCCACCACGTCGGTGAAGGTGCCGCCGCGGTCGATCCAGAAGTGCCATTTGCCCGCACCGCCCATCGCATCTGCCATGTCGATCTCCTCAGTCCGCGGCCGCTCATCTGGGCCAATGCCGATAAAACGTCAATAAAATGTTGACATCATCCGAGCATTGCGCGAGCCTTGCTGCGAGGCGAGAAATCCCGACAGGGGCGGCCGCAGCGCCATTGGAAACCTCGAATGGGACGCGAGCAATCGAAGCGCACGACAGCGGCCCTCGCAGGGAGCAGCGCGGGTGCCGGCGCCGATGCCATCGGCCCCATCGTCTCCTCGGCGCATTTGGCCGCAGGCGCGCTCCCCGGCCTCTCGGAGGTGGAGTTCGGCCTCATTCTTGCCGGGCATGCCTTCGATCGCTGGATGATGCGCTGCATGGGCGCGGCCGGCGTGCCGGATCTCTCAGCCGTCGAGGTGCTGGTCCTGCATACCGTGCGCCATCGCGACCGGCCCAAGAAGCTCGCCGACATCTGCCTGGTGCTCGGCATCGAGGACACGCACGTGGTGTCGTACGCCATCAAAAAGCTGGCGCTGGCCGGGCTCGTCACCTCCAAGAAGGCCGGCAAGGAGAAGCTGGTGACCGCCACCAAGGCCGGCGCCGACGCCTGCCAGCGCTATCACGAGATCCGCGAGCGCCTGCTGGTCAAGCCCGTGAAGGCGACAGGGTTGCCCGGCCCGACCCTGTCGGAGCTGGGAGGCCTGTTGCGAGCACTGTCGGGTCACTATGACCAAGCCGCGCGCTCTGCCACCTCGCTATGATGCGGCGGACAGGGATCGGGACCGACGAGGGACGACTTTGGCGCCGACTTGGGGCCGACGGCCGCAACGGCCCGGACAGGGGAGCCTGCCGCAGATGATACGCCGAGTGCTCGACGCGCTGTACCTGGGGGCCGGCTATCTCGCCGGCCTGTTCCTGATCGCGATCTTTCTTCTGATGATGGCGCTCTCGATCGGGCGCGAGGTCGGCATCAATCTCAAGTCGGGCGATGACATCACGTCCTGGTGCATGGCGGCGATGGCGTTCCTGGGCCTCGCCCACACCTTCAAGTCGGGCGAGATGATCCGCGTGGGGCTGCTCACCGAGCGGCTCACGGGGCGGGCGAAACGGCTCACCGAGCTGTTCGCTCTGGCGACCGCGGCGGGGTTCATCGGCTATTTCGCCTGGTTCGCCGTCGATCTCACCGTCACCTCCTGGCGCATCAACGACATGTCCACCGGCGTGCTGGTGGTGCCCTTGTGGATTCCCCAGATCGGCTACACGGCCGGCCTCATCATCCTGTTCATCGCCATCCTCGACGAGCTGTTGCGCGTCATCGGCGGGCTCAAGCCGACCTACGAGAGGGAGCCGCCGAAGACCGCCGATGAGGCCATCGAGCGCGCCGTCTCCAGCGGCGTTTGAAGGGCGGCTGCGATGGACCTCATCGGCGTCTCCATCCTGATCTCGGTGGTGCTGACCGTCCTGCTCGGGGCGGGCGTGTGGATCGCCATCAGCCTGCTCGCCTGCGGCTGGCTCGGCATGCAGTTCGCGGCCGGCGACATTCCGGCCGGCGCGGTGCTCGCCACCAAGATCTGGGGCAACGCCGCCTCCTGGGAGCTGGCGGCGCTGCCGCTCTTCATCTGGATGGGCGAGATCCTATTCCGCACCAAGCTGTCGGAGGAGATGTTCCGTGGCCTGGCGCCATGGCTTGGCCGCATCCCTGGCCGGCTCCTGCACGTCAACGTGCTGGGTTGCGGCATCTTCGGCTCGGTCTCCGGCTCCTCGGCCGCCACCTGCGCCACCATCGCCAAGATCGCGCTGCCGGAGCTCAAGAAGCGCGGATACCCCGAGATGGTATCGCTCGGCTCGCTCGCCGGCGCCGGCACGCTGGGCATCCTGATTCCGCCGTCGATCACCATGGTGATCTATGCGGTGGCGGCCAACGTCTCGATCCTCAAGGTATTCCTCGCCGGCTTCCTGCCGGGCCTGCTGGTGATGGCGCTCTACTCGGGCTACATCGCGGTCTGGGCGCTCCTCAACCCCGACAAGATGCCGCCGCCGGAGCCCAGAATGACGCTGCGGGAGAAGCTCAAGGAGTCGCTCCAGCTCATCCCCTGCACCCTCCTGATCCTGCTGGTGTTCGTCGTGCTGCTGCTCGGGTGGGCCACGGCCACCGAATGCGCCGCCTGGGGCGTGCTGGGGTCGCTCGCCATCGCCTGGTGGTCGGGCGCGCTGACCTGGGAGAGCTTCTGGGCCAGCGTGATGGGCACCACGCGCATCACCTGCATGATCATGCTGATCCTGGCCGGCGCCTCGTTCATGTCGACGTCGATGGGCTACACCGGCATCCCGGCGGCGCTGGCGGGCTGGGTCGAGACCCTCGACCTCAGCCCCTACATGCTGATTGCTGCGCTCACGGTCATGTACATCATCCTGGGCACGGCGCTCGACGGCATCTCCATGATCGTGCTGACCACCGTGGTGGTGCTGCCCATGGTGCAGAAGGCCGGCTTCGATCTCGTCTGGTTCGGCATCTTCCTGGTGCTGATCGTGGAGATGGCGGAGGTGTCGCCGCCCGTGGGCTTCAACCTGTTCGTGCTGCAGACCATGAGCGGCTGGGACAGCAATACGGTGGCGCTGGCGGCGCTGCCGTTCTTCTTCCTGCTGGTGGCGGCCGTGGCCATCATTACGCTCTTCCCTGGCATCGTAATGGTGGTGCCGAACTGGGTGTTTCCGAACTGACGGGGTTATGAGGTTATGAGGAGAAGGAGCCAACCGATGAAGACGAGACTATTGACCTGGGGTGGAGCACTTGCATTGAGCGGGGCGCTGAGCCTTGCGCTCGGTTTCGCCAATCCTGCCGCCGCGCAGACCAAGTGGAACCTGCCGGGCGCCTACTCGGCCGACAACTACCACTCCGAGAACCTGGTGTTCTTCGCCAAGGAGGTGGAGAAGGAGACCGGAGGCAAGCTGCAGGTGACGGTGCATGCCGGCGCCTCGCTGTTCAAGGCGCCCGAAATCAAACGCGCGGTGGCCACCGGCCAGGCCCAGATGGGCGAGGTGCTGATCTCGATCCATGAGAACGAGGACCCGATCTTCGGACTCGACACCATCCCGTTCCTCGCCTCCAGCTACGCCGACGCCAAGAGGCTCTACGCGGCGCGCAAGGCGGCGATGGCGGCCAAGCTCGACAGCCAGGGCATCATGCTGCTCTACACCGTGGCGTGGGGCCCGCAAGGGCTCTACGCCAAGAAGGAGGTCAACTCCGTCGATGACCTCAAGGGTCTCAAGATGCGCGCCTACAACGTGGGGACGACGCGCATCGCCGAGCTGGCGGGAGCCCAGGCGGTGACGATCCAGGCGGCGGAGCTGCCGCAGGCGCTGGCCACCGGCACCGTCAACGCGTTCATGACCTCGGGCTCCACCGGCTACGACAGCAAGGTCTGGGAGACCATGTCGCACTACTACGACTGCAAGGCGTGGATCCCGAGCAACGTCGTCTTCGTCAACAAAGCGGCCTTCGCCAGCCTCGACAAGGCCACGCAGGAGGGCGTGCTGAAGGCTGCGGCGGCCGCTGAGGTGCGAGGCTGGAAGATCGCCGAGGAGAAGGCCGGCTGGTATCTCGACCAGCTCAAGGCCAAGGGCATGAAGGTGCTGCCCCCGAGCCCGGCGCTCACGGCCGGCCTCAAGAAGATGGGCGCGCAGCTCACCGCCGACTGGATCGCCAAGGCCGGCCCGTCCGGGAAAGCCGTGGTGGACGCCTACTCGAAGTAAAGGGAAGCAAAGGTGTCAGCCGATCACCGGCTGCGCCGACCCTCGCTGACGCAACGGTGCGCGCCACAGCGTTCCCTCCCCCTTGTGGGGGAGGGACAGGGTGGGGGGGAATCCCAAACCTCGAATATCGGGATTCCCCCACCCCTAGCCCCTCCCCACAAGGGAGAGGGGAATCCGCTCGTTTCGTGTCAGCCGATCAGCGCTGCGATGCGGCCTCGCTGGTCATCGACACGGCGGCGGCGCGGGCGGTGGCGCGCTCGCGGTGCAAGAGATAGAAGCCGGTGGCGATGACGATGGCGGCGCCGGCCAGCGTCCAGCGGTCGGGCACCTGGCCGAACACCAGGTATCCCGAGGTGGAGTGGGTGACGAGCGAGATGTAGAGAAAGGGCGCCAACGTGGACGCCGGCGCATAGCGGTGCGCGACGATGAAGGCGTAGTGGCCGAGCCCGCCGTACACCCCCATGGAGAGCAGCAGCAGCCAGGCGGACGCGCCCGCGGGCCAGACCCACTCGGCGAGCGCGAACGGGGCCACCACCAGGGTGCCCGCCATCAGCGACCAGAACAGCGTCACCTCGGACCGGTCGAAGGCGGCAAGGTAGCGGGTGACGATGCCGAAGAAGGCTATGCAGAGCATAGTGCCGAGAGCCAGCAGCACGGCCGGCTGTACGCCAGCGAGCCCCGGGGCGAATCCGGGGGCGAATCCCGGCCGGATGGCCACCAGCGCTCCGCAGAAACCGACGGCGATGGCGACACCGCGGCGCCAGCCGATCCACTCGCCCAGCAGGGGCCCGGCCAGCACCGCGGTGGCGAGCGGCGCCAGGAAGTTGATGGTGGTGGTCTGGTCGAGCTGCAGATGACGGAGGGCCAGGAAGTTGAAAACCGTGGAGGCAAGCAGGAGAAACGACCGCACGATCTGCAGGCCCGGCTTGCGCGTGCGCAGGAGATCGGGCACCGCCACCAGCCCCAGCAGCGCCATCATCCCGGCGAGCTGGCCGAGGAAGCGCATCCACACGATCTGCGCGATCGGCAGGCTGGTGGCCGAGCCGAGATACTTGGCTGTGGTGTCGAGGCACGCGAACAGCCCGAAGGTGAGGCACATCAGGCCGATGGCCACGACTGGCCTGGTGGCGGTGTAGCCGGCAGTCGGGGCGTGGACCAGCTTCTGCATGGGGAGATGTGGAGAATGGGCGGAGCGCGGGCACTGGGAAGCGGCGAGGGCAACGTGCAGCCAGCGACGTCCAGCGAACGACTGCCCATTGCCTTTGGCTAAGCAGATTTCGCCGGGTTGGGCAACGCAGCGGGCTGTGGCGTCTTCGCATGGGTGTCATGAGGGATGTTGGGCCGCCACGCATCGAGAGTCGGCCGATAGTCGGCATCGCCCCAGTGGCGCAGGCGGGGTGAGAGGGGGCGCTCCGGCGGGATCAGGCCGTAGTGGCGGGCGAGCGTCGTGAGCGCGATGTCGAGCACCACCTTGCCTGAGCGGCAGGGCCAGCCGGCAGTCCTCTCGGCTGCCTCCAGGCCGGTCTCGTGGCAGCACACGTCGACGAGGAGGCCGGCCATCTCGGGGCCGGCCGCCTCCAGCGCACGCCCGACGCGCTGGCGCGCCGCGGCCACGGCGTCGCGCATCTCCACGCCCGCGCCCGGCGCCGAGCGGCGCGTGCGCTCGCCGGGCGCCAGCGCCGACCAGTTGGCGGTGACGCGCGGCATCAGCTGGGCGTGCCAGTAGTCCTCGGCGAGCCTCTCGCCCGCCCGGAATTGCGCCTCGGTCAGCAGCGGCCGGCCGCTCTTGTCCTTGCGCCGGCGCAGCCACTGCAGCGGGGTCTCGCGGGGAGGCCGGGATGCAGCATGCGGAGCGGAACGGCGCGCAGGGGATGCGGCGCGCGCGAGGGCGCGTTTCGATTTTGCCATGGGGACACCGGTGGATTGGGCGCTTACGACGGGCGCTGCGAGACGAGACGCAGGGCGCCTTCGAGCAGATCGAGCGCGCGGTCGAAGGGAGCCGCGTCGCGCCGGTCCTCGATGAGCGCGCAGGCGTGGGCCACGGTGGTGCGGTCGCGCGCGAACACGCGCGCCACCTCGCTGAGGCTCATGCCGAGACCGACGTGCGCGAGGTACATGGCGGCCTGCCGGGCGAAGGCCTCGGCGGGGCTGCCGCGGGTCCCGGCCCAGAGCGCCACGCGCGGCACGGCGAACGCGGGGGCGACGGCGCTTTCGATGACTGAGCGCAGCTGCCGGTGTCGGTCGGTGAGGGAAGGCGACGGGCGGCCGAGCCGGCCCCAGGGGCGCGGAGGGCTCTCCGCGCGGTTGCTGCCCAACATGATCGGTCCGGTCTCCTCTGTCGGGATCGGGGTCGATGCTTGGAACAGGCAGCGGGCGGATCGTACCAGACCTTGCGCGGGCGTCCACGCGCGGGGCGGAGACGTGGTGAACGAACCGTGTCTACGGCGTCTGCTGTCAGACCCGGAGGGTCTGACACCACTGGAGACCGATGCGGCGCATGGCAACTGGACGAGTTGAGCTGCCGCGGCTAGGGTCGCGCGGCCAATCGGGCAAAAGCGGGGACAGGAGCGGCAAGGGCCGAGCGAGGCGGCCCCAGTGACGGCGGCGAGGCCGTCGGAGGGTGATGCGGTGAAGTGGCATTTCGGCTCCAAGCAGGTCGACGCGAAGCAGGTCGGCGCGAAGCCGGTCGGCGGGCAGAAGGTGGGCACCAGGATCGGCGCGAGGAAGGTGCTGTCGGTCGTCATGGCGACCGCGGTCGCGATGTCGCCCGCCATGGCCGGCCCGGCGCTGCTGTTCGACGCCGCCAACGGCCGGGTGCTCTACGCCGAGGACCAGGACGACCAGTGGCATCCTGCCTCGCTCACCAAGATCATCACCGCCTACCTGGTGTTCGAGGCCGTCAGGGACGGCAAGATCAGCCTGCAGGACAAGATCAAGGTTTCGGAGCTGGCCCACAGCCAGCCGCCGAGCCACCTTGGGCTGCCAGTGGGCGCCGAGATCTCGGTGGATGCGGCGCTGCAGGCGCTCATCATCAAGTCGGCCAACGACGCGGCCGTGATGCTGGCGGAGGCGGTGGCGGGCTCGCAGGAGGCGTTCGTCGAGCGCATGAACGCCGCGGCCAAGCGCCTTGGCATGACACGCAGCTACTTCGTGAACGCCAACGGCCTGCCGGCGCCGGAGCAGGTGTCCACCGCGCGCGACCTCGCCCGGCTCACCATCGCCGTGGTGCGCGACTTTCCGAACTACACGCACTATTGGGCGATGGAGGAGATGCGCCTGGGCAAGCGGGTGCTGCGCAATCACAACCCGCTGCTGCGCAGCTACGATGGCACCGACGGGATGAAGACGGGCTTCATCTGCGACAGCGGCTACAATCTGGTGGCAAGCGCCAGCCGCGACGGCAGGAAGCTCGTCGCGGTGGTGCTGGGCGAGACCACCGGCGGCAACCGCAGCGCGCGCGCCGCCAACCTGCTGGAGCACGGTTTCCAGACGCAGGGCTGGAAGACCCTGTTCGGTGCCGAGAGCCTCGACACGATGCCGCTGGCCGCCGACGCCAAGAGCGTGGTCAGCATCCGCCAGAGCGTCATCTCGTGGGCCTGCGGCACCGGCCGGCGGCGCGCGGTGGCGCGGGCGAAGAACAGGAAGCGCAATGTGGCGGCGGCCGCCAAGTCGAAAGCCGGCCAGGCGGCCAAGAAGGTGCCCGCGACCACACAGTAGACGCGGTCGGGTGGCGGCGTGCGGCACAGTGGCGCGCGTCAGGCGAGCACCGGCTTGCGCCGGAACAATTGGCTTCGGCCCCAGGTTCTCCCCGCGGTGCAATCGGGAGAATCTCGCATGAGGCTTCAGACGAGGCGGGGGATCGCGCCGGTGGCCTTCGCGGTGGTGCTGACCGTCGCGGCTGGCCTGGCGCTGGCGGAGGAGCACGCGCGGGTATCCACAACGGGGCCGGAGCGGGCGGCGGATCGCAATCCGTCTACAATGGGCGGCCCGGAGCAAAACGAGCAGCTATATGAGCGCAGGCAGGTCGAGCCCAGGATAGGCGTCGGCTCGCGTGCCCTGACGGGCGACGACGGGGAGCCTTTCGCGGACGAGCGGACCCGCTGAAAACCACAGGCCCCGGCAATGGCCGAATACCGATCTTGACGATCGCTTTCAAAGGCTGGATTGATGTGGCCGGACGCAACAACTCTGGTCAGACGACTCATATTCTCTGCTTGATAGCACGGGGGGCTCGATGGCCGCTGCGGCGCGCGAGACGGCCGATCCGGCACCGCCGGAGTTGGACACGCGCGCCCTGGGAAAGCGCACCGGGGACGACGCAAAGCTGCGCGTCTACATCTCCTACAGCCGGGACGATCTCGACTTCGCCGACCAGCTGTTCTCGGCGCTGGAGGCCTACGGCTTCGCGCCGGAGATGGACCGCCAGAGCAGCCTGAGCGGCGAGCACTGGCAGACGCGCCTCGCCGGGCTGATCAGCGAGGCCGACACGGTGCTGTTCGTGCTGTCGCCCTCCTCGGCGCTCTCCAAGGTGTGCGCCTGGGAGGTGGAGGAGGCGGGGCGGCTGGCCAAGCGCATCATCCCGGTCATCTGCCGTCCTCTCGACGGCACCATGCCGCCGCGGCGGCTGCGCGAGCTGGGCTCGATCCTGTTCTATGCGGAGCCGAGCGTGCCGGGCAGCGGCTTCGGCGCCGGCCTGGGGCGGGTGGTGCAGACCCTCAGCGCCGACGCAGACTGGTTGCGCGCCCACACCTGGCTCGCCCGGCGCGCGGCGCATTGGGAGGCCGGCGGACGGCCGGCGAGCCGCCTGCTGATTGGCGGCGATCTGGTCGAGGCGAAAACCTGGGTGACGGCCAAGCCCCAGGACGCGCAACCGACCGCCGTGCAGCTCGATTTCATCCGGGCGAGCGAGAACGAGGACGAATCCCGCCTGCGGGCTCAGCGCCAGGAGGTCGAGGCCGTGGCGGCGGTCCAGGCCGAGCAGGCCGCGATGCTCAAGGCCGCCGAGGATGCCGCCGGCAGAGGGAGGAGACTTCGCGTTACGCTGTTCGCGGTGCTGACGGTTGGGCTGATCGTCACGGGCTGGCGGGCGTTCCAGGCCTTCCAGGAGAGCGCGCAGCGAGAGGCCGCCCGGCGCGAGGTGGTGGCGGCGCTGGACAAGGTCGAGGCCGATGCCAAGCGCGTGGAGACCACGCTGGCCCAGACCGAGCAGGACAAACAGCGCGCCGAGTCGAGGCTCGACGAGATGTACCTCGCACAGTCGCGCGTGCTGGCGGCGAGGGCGCGCGAGGCGGTCGAGGCGCAGGATTATACCAAGGCCACGCTTCTCGCCCTCGAGGCTCTGCCGGAGCCTGGCATCGAGCCCCGTCGCCCCATGCTGCCCGGCGCCGTCTCCGTCCTTCACGATGCCCTGCGTGGCCTGCGCGAGCGGTCCGTGCTGGTCCGCCACAGCGGCCCGGTGCTGGGCGTGGCGTTCAGCCCCGACGGGAAGCGGGTGGCGACGGCATCGGCGGACGGCTCGGCGCGCCTGTGGGACGCGGGCGACGGCAAGGAGGTCGCCCTGCTCAAGGGCCACGGCGGCCCGGTGCGGAGCGCGGCCTTCAGCCCCGACGGGAAGCGGGTGGCAACAGCATCGGCGGACGGCACGGCGCGGCTGTGGGACACGGCCGGCGGCCGGGAGGCCGCGGTCTTGCAGGGCCACACCGGCCCAGTGCTGAGCGCGGCCTTCAGCCCCGACGCCACGCGGGTGGTGACGGCCTCGGAGGACGGCCTCGCCCGCCTGTGGGACGCCGCCGACGGTCGGGAGCTGGTCCTGCTGAAGGGCCATACCGGGCCGGTGCGCAGCGCCGCGTTCAGCCCGGACGGCACGCGCGTGGTCACGGCGTCGGAGGACAATACGGCGCGCGTGTGGGACGGCGCAGGCAAGCCGCTTGCGGTCATGAAGGGCCATGCCCGCCGGCTGCTGGGTGCGGTGTTCAGCCCCGACGGCCGGCGCGTGTTGACGGCCTCCGACGACGCCACCGCGCGCATCTGGGACGCGGGCAACGGCAAGGAGCTTGTCGTGCTCAAGGGCCACGGCGGCCCGGTGTGGAGCGCCGCGTTCAGCCCCGACGGCCGGGCGGTGGCGACCGCGTCCGTCGACGGCATGGCGCGCGTGTGGGACGCCGCCAACGGCAAGGAGGTGGCGACGCTCAGCGGCCACACCGGCGCCGTCCGCCTGGCCGCGTTCAGCCCGGACGGCACGCGCGTGCTGACAGCCTCGGAGGACAAGACCGCGCGCGTGTGGGCGGCCGCCGACGGCAAGACGGTGGCCGTGCTCAAGGGCCACGCCGGCGTGGTGGAGAGCGCCGCGTTCAGCCCGGACGGCCGGCGCGTCGTCACCGCCTCGCGCGACAGCAGCGCCAGCCTGTGGGACCTGGCCGGCGGCCTGACGCCCATCGTCGTCTCCGCCGGGGGAGGCGCGATGGAGAGCGCGGCGCTGAGCCCGGACGGCAAGCGCGTCGTTACGGCCTTTGACGACAAGTCGGTGCACCTCTGGGACGCCGCCGACGGCAACGAGATAGCGGCGCTCGAAGGCCAGGGCAGCGCCGCCTTCAGCCCCGACAGCCGCTGGGTGGTAACGACCGTCGGCAAGAACACCGTACGCGTGTGGGATGCCGCTGACGGCCGTGCCTACGGCGTCCTGCTGGGCCACGTCGGCCAGGCGGAGCAGGTGGCGTTCAGCCCCGACGGCGAGCGCGCCGCCACCTTCGAGGAGTTCGAGGCGCGCCTGTGGCACCTGGGCGAACGCCGGCAGATTGCCGTGCTCAAGGGCCACAGCGATGCGGTCTGGAGCGTGGCGTTCAGCCCCGACGGCAAGCGCCTTGTCACGGCCTCGGAGGACAACACGGCGCGCATCTGGGACAGCACCGACGGCCGTGAGGTGATGGTCCTCAAGGGCCACGCCCGTGTGGTGGTGCACGCCGGCTTCAGCCCCGACGGCAAGCAGGTGGTCACGTCGTCCCAGGACCGCACGGCCCGCCTGTGGAACGTCGCCGATGGCGAGGAGACCGCCGACCTCAAGGGTCACGCCGACGAGGTGCGCAACGCCTTCTACAGCCCCGACAGCCGGCGCGTGATGACGGTGGCAAGCGATCTCTCCGCGCGCCTATGGGACGCCGCCAACGGTCGCCAGATCGCCGCCTTCAAGCACGTGGGCCGCCTGTTCGGCGGCGCTGCGTTCAGCCCCGACAGCCGGCGGCTCGCCACTGCCGAGGACAACGCGGCGCGCCTGTGGGACGCCGCCACCGGCAAGGAGATCGGCACCCTGAAGGGCCATACGAAGGAGGTGGTGAGCGTCGCGTTCAGCCCCGATGGCCGCTGGCTCCTCACGGCTTCCGAGGACGACACCGCCCGCCTGTGGGACGCCGCCGACGGCCGCGAGCTGGCCGTCCTCAGGGGCCACACCGCCCCGGTGGAGAGCGCCGTCTTCAGCCGCGACGGCAAGCTGATCGCCACGACCTCCAGCGACAGCACGGTTCGGCTGTGGCCGTTCCCGTGGACCTCGCCGGCGGAGCTGATCGACACGGCGATCGCCCGCGTGCCGCGCTGCCTGTTCGAGTGGGAGCGGCGCAACCTGTTCGTGGGCGACGATGCGCCCGCCTGGTGCTACGCGCTGGCGAAGCCGCCCTTCCGCCCACGGCGCTACGGCTTCTCCTACGACGTCGTCGACGCGGCGCGTGCGCGGCGGCTCGGGCTCGCAAGCGCGGAGGGCCTGGCCGTGGACCGCATCATCCGCGGTTTGACCGCCGACCAGGCCGGCCTCAAGGTGGACGACGTGCTGCTGCAGGCCGACGGCGCGGCTGTCTCCGACCGCAGGGCCTTCACCGAGGCGCTGGACCGCGTCCCGCCCCGCGGCAGCATGCGCCTCACAGTGCTGCGCGCCGGCCAGCGGCTGGAGATCGAGCTGAAGGCGGGGTTCTGACGGAGCTGGTGTCAGACCCTCCGGGTCTGACACCATTACGCAAACAGGCTGGAGCGATGGTGTCAGACCCGGAGGGTCTGACACCTTCTGGACAAGGCCGGCGCGACGTGACTATTGCTGGCCACTCGCGAGGCACCATCACACGAGGACCCAGCGCGAAGATGACCGATGTCCCCCGGCTTCTGGAATCGCGGCGGCTGCGCCTCGGTCGCTGGGCCGGTGCCGCCACCGTCGTCTGCGCCCTCCACGCCGGCGGCGTGGCGCTGGCGCTGATGAGCTGGCAGGAGGAGGACCTCGGCGCCGCCGGCGGCGCGCTCACCGTGGAGATGGCGCCGCTGCCGGCGGCGGTGCCGGTGGATTCGCCCGATTGGGCACACGGTCCCGAGCAGGAGCAGGCGAAGCTGACGCACGAGGCCGCCAAGCCGGTGGTCGAGGAGGTGGAGAAGGACATCCCGCGCGTCGATCCCTCGCCGGCGCCGGAGCCCGAGGTGGCCCTGCCGAAGCCGCAGCCAGAGGAGGAGGACAAGCCCAAGGAGCAGGAGGAGCCCAAGGAGGCGGCCCTGCAGGAGCCAACGCCGGAGCAGGACACGGACGCTCCGATCACCAGTGCTCCGCCGCGGGTCGAGGCGCAGCCCTCGCCGGGCGCGACGCGCTCGCCAAGTCAGTCGGCGAGCCTCGGGCGGGAGCACGAGCGCTGGGCGATAAAGATGTCGCAAAGGCTGCAGCGCTTCAAGCGCTATCCCGAGGCCGCCGAGCGGCGCGGCATCAAAGGGGTGACGATCGTGCGGTTCACGGTGGACCGCTCGGGGCAGCTGGTCGCCTCCGAGGTGCTGCAAAGTTCCGGCTCGCCGATCCTGGACGAGGAGGCGCTGGCGCTCCTGAAGCGCGCGAGCCCATTCCCCGCGCCCCCAGACGGCATCCCCGATGCGCTGCTGGAGAACAACATGGCCGTCGAGTTCGAGATGAAGCGGAAATCGTGAACGGAGCGACGCAGGCCGGGTCGAGCGAAGAGGGGCGAGCCCCAATATCGGCAGGCATCTGCTGCGCGCTCGCCCAGCATGCGCCGGGCTCGGCACAACCTACGCACCTGCCGTGCCAAAATGGCCGCTTGGCAAAGCCTTCGATGCCCGTAGAAAAATGGAGCGGCCGTGGCCATCGCGGCCTGCATCCCCCACCGGCGGCGGCGGTTCTCGCCAGCATCGGAGACTTCATGCGCAATTTCCACTTTCCCGGGCGCTCGCTGGTCTACGGGCGCCGGGCGATGTGCGCCACCTCGCACCCCACGGCGAGCCTCACCGCCGTCTCCGTGCTGAAGGACGGCGGCAACGCCGTCGACGCCGCCATTGCCACCGCCGCGGTGCTGGCGGTGGTGGAGCCGCACATGACGGGGATCGGCGGCGACTGCTTCGCCCTGATCGCCAGGCCGGGGCTCGGCAAGCCGGTGGCGCTGAATGCGGCGGGCCGCGCCCCGGCGGGAGCGACCGCGGAGTGGCTGGCGCAATCGGGGCTTGCGCGCATCGAGCCGGCGAGCCCGCATTCGGTAACGGTGCCTGGCGCCGTCGACGGCTGGTCGCGGCTGGCGGCCGACTACGGCACCATGGAGCTGTCGCGCCTGCTGGCGCCGGCCATCGAGCTGGCCGAGCAGGGCTTCGTGGTGGCGCCGCGGGTCGCCGCCGACTGGGCGGCGCAGACGGCGCACATCTCCCACCATGCCGGCGGCCGGATGCATCTCTTCACGGACGGCCGGGCGCCGCGGGCGGGTGAGATCGTGCGCTTTCCGGCGCTGGCCGAGACGCTCAGGATCGTCGCCAGGGAGGGCCGCGAGGGGTTCTACGCAGGCGCGGTGGCCGAGGACATCGTGGGTGAGCTGAACGCCGTGGGCGGCCTGCACAGCCTCGAGGATTTCGCGGCCCAGCGGGCGAGCTACGTGACGCCGATCTCGCTGACCTACCGCGGCGTGGAGCTCTGGGAGCTGCCGCCCAGCAACCAGGGCATCGTGGCGTTCATGGTGCTGAGGATGCTGGAGCGCATCGGCCTGCCGGCCGACCCGATCTCAGTGGAGCGCTACCACGTCCAGCTGGAGGCGGCCCGCCTCGCCTTCGCCATGCGGGACACCTTCGTCGCCGACCCCGACATGGCGGACGTGCCGGTGGAGCACCTGCTCTGCGACGCCGTGATCGACGAGCTGGCCTCCCGCGTCGGCCGCACCCGCCGGCGCGAGGATCTGGGGCCGCTGCCGCAGCCGCCGGGCTCCGACACGGTCTACTTCGCGATCGTGGACGAGGACGGCATGGCTGTGTCGTTCATCAACTCGCTCTACGACGAGTTCGGCTCCGGCATCGTCACGCGCAAGACCGGCGTGGTGCTGCACAACCGCGGCAAGGGCTTCGTGTGCGATCCTGCACACCGCAACTGCATCGCGCCGCGCAAGCGGCCCATGCACACGCTGGTGCCCGCCATGGTGCTGAAGCACGGCGAGCCGTGCATGGTGCTGGGCGTAATGGGCGCGCATTTCCAGCCCATGGGGCATGTCTATGTCATGGCCAACGTGTTCCACTATGGCATGGACGCGCAGACGGCCGTGGACGCGCCGCGCGTGTTCTTCGACGGCGATGCCGTGCTGGTGGAGGAGTCGGTGCCCGAGGCGGTGGTGACGGGCCTCAGGCAGCTCGGGCACCAGGTGGCTGCCCGCCGCATGCCCTGGGGCGGCGCCCAGGTCATCCAGATCGACCGCGACCGCGGCGTCCTGGCCGGCGCCTCGGACCCGCGCAAGGACGGGATGGCGCTCGGCTATTGAGCCGGGCAGCGAGTCGGGGCAGCGTTGACGCCTCGACGAGGGCGACCGTAGTGTGGCCGCGCAGTGAAAATTCGAGGCTCGGCCCGAGGCGTCGCCAAAAGGGCCGGCGGAGGGACGGCCAAGGGGAGCGCGGCCAAGGGGAACGATGGGCAAGCACGTCGTCGCAAGCGTGGGAGAAATTGCGCCGGGCGGGCGCAAGCTCGTTGAGCTGGAAGGGCGCCCGATCGTGGTGTTTAACCTTTCCGGGGAATACTTCGCGCTGCTCAACCGTTGTCCGCACCAGGGCGGCAGCCTCTATCACGGCAGGCTCACCGGCCTCGTCCAGTCGGATGAGCCCGGCTGCTACAGCTACTCCAGGCGCGGCGAGATCGTCCGCTGTCCCTGGCACGCCTGGGAGTTCGATATCCGCACCGGCAAGTCCTGGTGCGAGCCCCGCAAAGTGCGGGTCAAGAATTACCCCGTCAGCGTGGAGCCCGGCGCCCAGCTGGTCGAGGGCCCCTATACGGCGGAGACCTTTCCGGTGCGCATCGAGGACAGCTACGTTGTCGTCGAGGTGTGATCGCGTGTGACGGCCCGGCTCTTGCCCGGTCCGGTAGAAATCCGCTATTTGAGCCTCTTTCCCCATCAGCCCCCTCGGAGCACCAGCCCGCGATGCCGCGGTCAAGCAAGACGCGCCCTCCTGCCGCCGGTGCCGCGGCCGCCGGTCCGGTCCTCGACCTCAACGACCACATCGCCACCAGGGTGGCCATCTTTGCCAACCGGCTGTCGCGGGCGGCCTCGCGCTTCTACCGCAAGACCTACGGCATCGGCGTCGTCGAGTGGCGGCTGATGATGTACATCGGCCGCACCAGGGAGACGCGCGCCAACCGCATCTGCAAGGAGACGGACCTCGACAAGGGCGCCGTCAGCCGCAGCCTCGCAGCCCTGCAGCGGATGGGGATCGTAAGTATCAGGGAGGACGGCGCCGACAACCGGCGCAACAATGTCGCTTTCACCGCCAAGGGCCGCGCGCTGCACGACGAGATCGTCCCTACCGCCCTCGAGCGCCAGACCAACCTGGTGGCAGACCTCAAGCCCGAGGAGATCCGCGTCTTCCTGGGCCTGATCGAGAGGATGCAGGCCAGGGTGGCCGGCGGCGAGCCCGGCGCGGACGCCCCGGTGCCGACGCTGCGTCCGATGTCCCCGCCGAGGCTCAAGCGCCCCGCGCGTCGGGACGGATTGCCCAGGCGCCGTGCGTCGGCACGCAGAGGCTGAGGGCGTCGCCCTCTCGTACCGGCAGCAGCGCCCGCGATTCCACGTTGAGCATCTGCGCCGGCGTCTCGACCGCGAGCGAGACCCGCGCGCCGCGGAAGGTGAGCTGCTTCACCCGGCCCGTCCACGCGATGCCATCGCCGTCCGCCCCGCCCGCGGCGCGCGCCGCATCGCCCAGCCACACGTTCTCCGGCCGCACCAGCACGGTCACCGGCTCGCCCTCGGCGAACGCCTCGCCGGCGCGGCACTCGCCGTCCCAGCCCGCCCCGCGCACCCGTAGCACGAAGCCGCCGTTGCCGTCTGGCCGGCACCCCGCCACATGGCCGGCCAGCAGGTTGGGCGAGCCGAAGAACGCCGCCACGGCCAGCGACCGCGGACGCTGGTAGATCTCCTCGGGCGCACCGGTCTGCAGGATGCGCCCCGCCTGCATCACCACCACCCGGTCGGACAGCGCCATCGCCTCCTCCTGGTCGTGGGTGACGTAGAGGCTGGTGATGCCGAGCCGCTTCTGCAGGCTGCGGAACTCGTCGCCCATCTGGGTGCGCAGCCGTGTGTCCAGGTTGCTCAGCGGCTCGTCCAGCAGCAGCACCTCCGGCTCGAACACGAGGGCGCGGGCGATCGCCACCCGCTGCTGCTGGCCGCCCGACAGCGCCGGCGCCGGGCGCTCTGCGTAGGGCTCCATCTCCACCAGCCTCAGCGTCTGCAGCACGCGCTTGCGGATCTCTTCTTTGGGGCGGCGGCGGATTTGCAAGGGATAGGCCACGTTATCGAACACCGTCATGTGCGGCCAGATGGCGTAGGACTGGAACACCATGCCGAGCTGGCGTCGATCCGGCGGAACGAAGAAGGCGGCCGCCGCATCGCTGACGACGCGCTCACCGATGCTGATCCGGCCGGCGGTGTTCTGCTCCAGCCCCGCCACCATGCGCAGCGTCGTGGTCTTGCCGCAGCCGGAGGGCCCCAGCAGCGTCACGAACTCGCCGGGCTCCACCGACAGATCGATGTTGTCGACCGCGACGACGCTGCCGAAATGGCGGCTGACGCCTTCGATCAGCACTCCCGACATGGCTCTCCAATCCAGGTTTCAGGGATTAGGGATTAGGGATTGGGTCAGCTCCCTAAAACCTAATCCCTGAAACCTAATCCCTACTCACAATGTGCTCACGCGGCTCCCGATCACGCGCAGCTGCACCCAGCGGAAAAAGATGACGAGCAGCATCATCATGAGGCCGATGACGCTCACCTGCTCGGCCTCGCCGTTCATCCACATCTTGAGCATCACCACCGACAGCACCTCCGACCCCGCCGAGAACAGAAGGATCGAGGCGCTCAGCTCGCGCATGATGCCGAAGAAGGTGAGGATCCACCCGACCGCGAACGACGGCCAGGCGAGTGCCACCATGATGCGCCATAAGGTCTGCCACCAGCTGGCGCCGTGCACCCGCGAGCACTCCTCCAGGTCGTAGGAGAGCTGCTGGTAGGCACCCGACATCACCCGCACCGCCACCGGGGTGCCGAGCGCGATGTAGGCCAGCATCAGTGCCCAGATGGTGCCGTAGATCGGCACGAAGCCCGGCAGCAGCGCGAACGCCCACAGGAAGCCGACGCCCAGCACCATCCCCGGCATCATCCACGGCAGCCAGGCCAGCGCGTCGATGAGCCGCCGCCCGCGCCACGTGGTCCGGGCGGTCACATAGGCGACGATGCCGCCGAGCGCCATCGTGACCGTGGAGCCCACGAGGCCGAGCTTGAGCGTGTTCCACACCGCGCGCTGCAGCTCGCCGTTCTGGAACACCTTGGTGTAGTTCTCCAAGGTCAGCATGTCCCACGTGTAGAAGCCGAAGAACCGGAAGAACGAGCCAAGCAGCAGCTGGCCCACCGGCAGCACCACCGCGATGACGAAGAAGAAGACGCAGAACGCAAAAGTGACCCAGCGCCAGGCCCCGAGCCTCGTGACATTGGGCGCGTACCCTTTCCCCGTCACCGTATGGAACGAGCGGCCGTGCAGCAGCCGCCACTGCCAGATCACGAGCAGAAGCATGAGCCCGAGCACGGCGAAGCTGAGCGCCGTCGCATACTGGTAGTCGGGGTTCGCCCGGTGATTGATCGCATTGTAGAGCTCGGTCGTGAAAACGGTGATGCCGGCCGGCGTGCCGAAGAACAGCGGCGACTCAAACGACTCGATGCCGCGGATGAAGCTCAGCAGGAACGAGCTGGCGATCACCGGCAGCATCAGCATCAGCGTGATGCGGCGGAAGGTGGTCCAGCGCGAGGCGCCGCACATGCGGCTCGATTCTTCCAGCGCCGGGTCCATGGCGCGGAAGGCATCGACGATGAACAGGAACAGGAACGGCGTGGAATACTGCATCATGTGCCAGACCACGCCGCCCCAGGAATAGACGTTGACGATGTGGCTCTCCGAGCCCGTGAGCCACTTCCATGCGAGGTTGAGCGCGCCCACCTGCGGGTTGCCCAGCATGCCCCAGGCCATGGCCGTGAGAAGCGGCGGGATGAAGAACGGCAG
>Ga0070696_100000024_pt1 | contig 68618 bp, 49 predicted proteins | sample KBSK1253metaG_FD_65474 | JGI IMG/M metagenome (GOLD analysis project Ga0070696, IMG submission 65474) | Corn, switchgrass and miscanthus rhizosphere microbial communities from Kellogg Biological Station, Michigan, USA - KBS K1-25-3 metaG | ecosystem: Host-associated > Plants > Roots >... | reverse complement strand
TCCTCGACGCCCTTCACCAGGTCGTCGAGGCTCTTCGGATAGCCGGTCTCGTTCGGGCTCTTCGTGAGCCGGCCGTCGTCCCAGGCCTGCTTGTACGCGTCGATGCCGTCGCGGAGATCGCGCAGCGAGCGGCGCAGGTCCTGCTCCTTGGCGCGCGTCACGACGAGCTCGTTCAGCGGCAGCGCGACCGAGGCGAGCACGGCGATGATCGCCACCGTGATGACGAGCTCGATCAGGGTGAAGCCGTGCTGCCTCATTGCGGCGCGGGCTTGACTCCGCCGAAGGGAACGAGCGTCCCGCCGCTGGGCGGCTGCTGCTGCTGCGGGATCACGGGCGCGCCGGAGGTGTCGGGCGTCGGGCCCTGCGGCTGCGGCTCGGCCGGGATCGGCGCGATCGGCGCGCCGCCCAGGCGCGGCACGCCGGTCGAGGCCTCGGTGCCGGCGGCGAACTCGACGGAGCTGGCGTCGGGCCGTGCGAGCGCGCGCGCGAGATGCGGCGTGATGAGCAGCATGATCTCGGTGCGGTTGCGGGTGTCGTTGGTGTTCGAGAACAGGCGCCCCACGATGGGGAGCTCGCCCATGCCGGGAACGCGGTTGGCGCTGCGCCGGTCCTCGCGGCTGATCAGGCCGGCGAGCACCTGCGTCTCGCCGTCCTTCAGCCGCAGGACGGTGGCGGCGTTGCGCGTGCCGATCTGGTAGTTGAGGCTGTTCGACCCGGGCGACTGGATCTCCTTCACGATGTTGCTCACTTCCAGCCCGACCTTGATGCCGACCTCGTCCTCCAGGAAGATGAGCGGCTCGACCTCGAGCTTCAGGCCGATGTCGAGATAGGACACCGATTCCGACACGAAGCCGCCGGTGGCCGCGGCGGTGGTGGTGATCACCGGCACGCGGTCGCCGATGTGCACGCGCGCCTTCTCCTTGTTCTTCACCCGGATGCGCGGGTTGGCGAGCACGTTGGCGGAGCCGTCCTGCTGCTTCAGCGAAAGCAGGAACAGCGGATCGGTGAACTGCAGGCGCACCAGGTTCGAGCTGCGGTTCAGCCACTCGGGCAGCGTGACCTGTCCGGGGACGCCGGCGGCGCCGACCAGGCTCCAGGCCACGGTGTCGGGGAACTGCAGGCCGAGCTGCTGCAGCCAGTTCGTCGCCACCTCGATCACCTCGACCTCGAGCATCACCTCGGGCTCGGCCAGGTCCTGCGCCGCGATCAGCCGCTCGGCGAGGCGGATCGCAGCGGGCGTGTCCTTGATCACGAGCAGGTTGATCTTCTCGTCGATGAAGATGTCGCGCGTCTTCACCAGCGTGCGGATCATGTTCGCGGTCTGCTTCACGTCGGCGTTGGCGAGGTAGAAGCCCTTCACCACCAGCTCCTGGTACTCGCGCAGCTTCTGCGGCGTGTTCGGGAAGATGAACACGGTGTTGTCGTTCAGCACCTTCTGCTCGAGCGAGCTGGTGAGCAGCACCATGCGGATCGCGTCCTCGATGCTCGCGTCGCGCAGCAGGATGGTGGTGCGCTGGTCGGAGCGCACGTCGCGGTCGAAGATGAAGTTGATCCCGGTGGCGCGCTGCAGCGTCTCGAAGATGTTGCGCAGGGTGACGTCGCGCAGCTCGATCGAGATCGGCTTGGTGCTGGCGGGCTTGAGCGCGGCGCTCACGATCACCGGCGGCACCAGCTTGTCGTCGATCACGCGCTGCAGGCGGCGCGCGTCTTTCTGCTGCGGGTTCTCGGTGAGCACCGGGCGCAGCACGTCCTGCGCCTCGCGGAACTTGCCGGCGCGCACGAGCTGCTCGGCCTGTGCGGCGAGGGCGGCGTGGCGCCGGTCGGTCTCGACCTGGGCGAGCCCGGAGGTGGCGCGCGGGTTCGCCTGGTCGTGCGACAGCACCCGCCGGTAGAGCGTCTCGGCGGCGTCGAAGCGCGCGCTCTGGCGCAGGGCCTCGGCCTGCGCCAGCCACTGCGCCACGACCACGTCGCGCATGCGGTGGTACTCGACGCGCAGATAGTTGTCTTGCGGATTCTCGCGCGAGGCCTTCTGCAGCACCGCGAGCGCCTCGTCGCTGCGGCCTTCGTCGAAGCGCTTGCGCGCGTCCTCGATCGGCGTGGGCCCGGTCGCGCAGGCGGCGAGCAGGAAGAAGAGGGCGAGAAGGGTTCGCTTCATGGCAGATCTCCCGGGGGCCGGGCGTAGATGGTGAGGCGCAGCTGCCCCTCGAGCTGGCTCTCGATCGCCCTCTTGCGCTCGAAACGCAGCGCGTCGAGAGAGGCGATCGGCATTTTCTTCAGCACCTGGCCGATGAATTCGCGGAACTGCCGGTAGTTGCCGCGGGCGGGCAGGGTCACGCGGTAGGCCCACAGGCCCGAGGCGCGCCGTTCCAGGCGGTACTCGCCCTGCGCGAGGTCGACGCCCGCGGTGCGCGCGAGCTCGTGCAGCTTCTGCACTTCGTCGGTGAGCTTGTCGGCGGGCGGGAAGAGGGCATAGAACCGCCGCAGGTCGTCGCCACGCCCAGCGGAGTGGATCTGGGGGTGCGCCCTGCGCTCCTTCAGGCGCTCGAGCGCGAGGCGCTGCGCCGTGGCGTCGGCCTCGAGCGGCGCGAGCGTGGAGAAGTAGAACGCGGCGCAGGCGAGAAGCACGCCGACGCCGGCGATGCCCGCGACTCCCAGACGGCGCAGCAAGAGCTCGAGGCGCGCCTTCACCGCGGCTCCCGGATCGAGGCCTGGACGGAAAACTGCACCGGGTGCTGCGGATCCTCGCGCTGCACCTGGTGGCTGACGAGGTGCACGTCGGCGAGCAGCGGCGCCTCGCCGAGCCGGCGCACGAAGCTGAACATCGCTTCGCGCTGGCGCGTCTCGGCCGTCAGGCGGAGCAGCCGGTTCTCCGCATCGGGCTGGAGCTGCAGGATCGCAACGTCGCCGGATACCGCCTGCTCGATCGTCGAGATCAGCGCGGCCCAGGGCAGGGTGAGCTGGCGCACGACGGATTCGGCGTTGCGCGCTTCCTCCTCGATCCTTTCGCGCGGGATCGGCTTCGCCGGACGCTCGGGCACGGTCAGCCCGCTCTGGGTCTCGAGCCTCGCCACTTCCACGCGCGTATCGCGGTAGCGCTCGCCGAGACCGGCGGCGACCACGAGCGACAGGGCGAGCACCATGAACCCCGGCCACAACGGCCGAGGGACGGGCGCGACATAGTCGAGCTCAACGCGACGAGCGCTAATTCTTCAGTCCCTCCCTGAACTACAGTTTACCTCCGCGGCGGTGGGTTTTCGGTGCGGCCACCGCGATTTCGTGGCAGCACGACAGTTGCAATTGTCCCGGGACAATGGCAGGGGTGCGCGCGCTTAGAAGAGGCTTTTACACCTGCGCGCTACGCCTTGTCTTACCTGCGATGTCAGGTGCGACGGCGGCGCGAAGCGACCGACCGTTCCATGAACCGCCGCCGGTTACAATCCGCCCAAACAACGGTGAGGGCGGGCATGGCTCGAAGCGCGTTTTCCATCGCCGCGCTGCTCCTTGCCCTGTTGCTGCCGGGATGCGGCCGCGACGGCGCCAAGGGGACAGCGGCGGGATCGAAGCCGACCGCGCAAAAGGAACTGTTCGCGGACGCGACCGACGCGGCCGGGGTTGCGTTCACCCACACGAACGGCATGAGCGGCGAGTTCTATTTTGTCGAGATCATCGGCTCCGGCGTGGGCCTGCTCGACTACGACAACGACGGCCGGCTCGACCTCCTGGTGCTGCAGGGAAGGCCGCTGGGAAAGGGAAAGACCAGCCAGGCTCCCGCGTGCGGCACGCGCCTTTACCGCAACGAATCGACCGCTGCCGGCCTGCGGTTCGTCGACGTCACCGAAAAATCAGGGCTCTGCTCGCGCGGCTACGGGATGGGGGTCGCGTACGGCGACGTCAACAACGACGGCTACGTCGACGTCTTTATCACCCATTTCGGCTCTCCCAACCAACTTTTCCGCAACAACGGCGACGGCACGTTCACGGACGTTACCCGCGCCGCGGGCGTGGCGGGAGAGGGCCACTGGGGCTCGAGCGCGACCTTCTTCGATTTCGACCGCGACGGCTGGCTGGATCTGTATGTCGCGAACTACGTGGACTACAGGATTGAAGCGGACAAGAAGTGCCACAACTACACCAGCGCACGGGACTATTGCGCCCCGACTACGTACCCGGCGGTGCCGGGGATCCTCTACCGCAACCGCGGCAATGGAACCTTCGAGAATGTGTCGAAGAAGGCCGGAGTCACGCAGGCCTTCGGCAACGGCCTGGGGGTCGTCGCGGCGGACGTGGACGGCGACGGCTGGCAAGACCTCTTCGTGGCGAACGACGGCAATCCCAACCAGCTCTGGATCAACCGCAGGGACGGCACGTTCCGCAACGAGGCCGACCTGCGCGGCGCGGCGGTCAACGCCGACGGCGCGCCCGAGGCAGGCATGGGCATCGACATCGCCGACTACGACGGTAACGGCACCGAAGACGCCTTCATCACCCATCTCACGCACGAAAAAGCGACGCTCTATGTGAATCTCGGCAAGGGCTACTTCGAGGACCGCAGCGCCGCCGCCGGGCTGTATCTGACGACCACACCTTACACGGGGTTCGGCACGGCGTTCATCGACTACGACAACGACGGCTGGCTCGACATCGTTATCACCAACGGCGCGGTGCACGTGATCGAGAAGCTGGTGCGCGCCGAGGATCCGCTTCCATTGCACCAGACAAAGCAGCTTTTCCACAACCTGGGCAACGGCCGCTACGAGGAGACGAGCGCCGTGGCGGGATCCGCCTTCCGGCTGTCCGAGGTCGGTCGCGGCCTCGCCGTCGGCGACCTGGACAACGACGGCGCCATCGACTTTGTAGTCAGCAACAACAATGGCCGCCTGCGCGTATTTCAGAACCGCGTCGGCGCCGCAGCAGCCTGGTTGGGTCTGCGCCTGGTGACCGGCAAACGGGACGCGTATGGCGCCAGGGTAGAGCTCCGACGCAAGGGTGCCCCTACGCTCTGGCGCCGGGTGCGCGCCGACGGTAGCTATCTTTCAGCCAACGACCCGCGAGTGCTGATCGGACTTGGCCGGGCGACCGACATCGAAGCGCTCATCGTTCACTGGCCTGACGGGAGCCGCGAGAGCTTCGCGGTCCCGGCGCTGCGCAAGTATTCGACCCTGGTCCAGGGCCAGGGCATGAAGTCGCCGTGAAGAAACGCTGCGTTCATCTCGCGGCAGTGGTTTTGCTCTGCGTCGGCGTCTCGGCTTGCGATCCCCCGGTCGGCGACCTCACGCCGATTCCGGCGACGGACACGAGCAAGCTGGAGACCGCGGTGCGCAACCGGATCGCGGCAGCGCACGCGGAATTCGACCGCGTCGCCGCGAGCTCGCCTTCGCGCAGCCAGTTGGCGGCGGCCTACGGGGAGCTCGCGATGGTGTATCACGCCCAGGACCTGCCGACTCCGGCGGAGGTCGCTTACGCGAACGCCCATCGGCTCGCTCCGCGCGACAAGCGCTGGCCCTACCTGCTCGCACATCTGTACGCCGACGCGAGCCGCCTACCCGAGGCGATCAAAACCTTCGAGGCGGTGCGCGCGATCGATCCGGAGGACGCGCCGACCCGGATCTATCTCGGCCAGCTCTACCTGCAGGGCGGCGAGTTCGGCAAGGCGCGCGCCTCTTTCGAGAAGGCGAGGGCGAGCAGGGACACGCGCGCGGCCGCGCTCGCGGGCCTGGGCAAGACCGCGCTCGCCGCCGGGCAGTACAAGGAGGCGGCGGAGGACCTCGAGGAGGCGCTGAAGCTCTGGCCGGCCGCGAGTCGTCTGCGGCAGCCGCTCGCCATGGCCTACCGCGGCCTCGGCGAGAGCGCCAAGGCGCAGGCGAACCTGGCGCGCCATGTCGCGAAAGGACCCGAGCCCGGACTCGCCGATCCGATCGTCGACGAGATGAGCTCGCGCGTCGTCGTATCGCGCGTTCTCCTGCGCCGCGGCCAGCAGTTCGGCCGGGACGGCCGCTTCGACCTTGCAGAGCAGGCGTTCCGGGCGGCGGTGAGCTCTGATCCGGCCAGCGCAGAGGCGCGCGCCAACCTCGGCATCTCGCTCGCGAACCTCGGCAAGGTGCAGGAGGCGCGTGCCGAGCTCGCCGAATCGGTACGCCTGGACTCGGCCAGTCCTTCGGCCCAGTTCAGCCTGGCCGTGGTGCACGACCGTCTTGGCGAGGACGCGGCCGCGCGCGAGCACTACCTCGCGGCGCTGAAGCGCGATCCGGACAACGTCCAGGCGCTGGTCTATCTCGCCGACCTTTCGCTGCGCACGGGCGAGGCGCAGGAAGCTGCCGGCTACTACCGGCGCGCGCTCGCGAAGGACGAGCATTCGACTCGCGTGGCGCTTTCGCTCGCCATGGCCCTGGTGAAGGCCAATCGGCACGCCGAGGCGCGCAAGGTGCTGGAGGAAGCGCATGCCGCCGAGCCGCGCAGCGCCGAGGTCACCAACTCGCTTGCCCGGGTCCTCGCCACCGCGCCCCAGCCCTCGACGCGCGACGCGGCGCGCTCGCTCGATCTCGCCAAGACCCTGTTCGAGGCGACGAAAAGCCTGGCGGTGGGCCAGACCTATGCGATGGCGCTCGCAGAGAATGGCCGCTTCGGCGAAGCCACCGTGCTGCAGCAGGAGACGATCATCGGCTACGAGCGCTCGAGAGCGCCCGTCGACAGGAATTTCCTCGAGCGCAATCTGCGTCTCTACCAGCTGAAGAAGCCCGCGCGCGAAGGCTGGCCGGCGCAGGATCCCGCGTTCCATCCGCGGAGCCCCGCGGCGGCGCGCGTCGCTACGGTTTCCTGATATGCAGTACCCGGTCTACGCCGGGCACCTCAACCGCCTGGCTCGTGCCGTCGCTCCAGTGCACGGTGAGCTTGTCGACGCGGCTCGCCTTTCCCAGCCCGAACGTCAGCGTGCGCTCGACCTGCGATAGGTAGCCGCGCGTGGGCATCACCTGGCCTCGCTGCGTAGCGCCGCCGGCGCTGACCTCGACCCAGCTGCCAATCGCGTCGCGGTTGACGGCGCCCGAGCCCTCCAGGCGCACGCGCAGCCAGTGGTGGCCGCTCGCCTGATCGTTGCGCAGCACGAGCGCGGGGCCGTTGATCTGCGTTACCACGAGGTCGAGGTCGCCGTCGCCGTCGAGGTCGGCGTAGGTCGCACCCCGCCCGACGATCGCCTGCGCGAGCGCGCCGCGCTGCGCCGCCGGCACCTCGGCGTAGAGGTGTGGGCAGCGCTCGCCGCAATTCCAGAACATGTGCATGGGCTGCGCGTACTGCTGGCTCGCCTGCACCTTGTTGATGTCGTCCTCGATGTGGCCGTTCGCCTGGAAGAGGTCGAGGCGGCCGTCGAGGTCATAGTCGAGGAACAGCACCCCGAAGGTGAGCGCACGGCGCGTCGCCGGCCCGATGCCGGAGACGATCGCCTGGTCGTCGAAGCGCAGATCCTTGCCGCCGACGTAGAGCGCAGACATCTCGTTGGCGAAGTTGCCGATCGCGATGGCGAGCTGCGCGTCGTTGCGGTAGTGGGCGGCGTCGATGCCCATGGCGCCGCGCGCGTTGCCGTTCGCGTCGTAGGCAAGGCCGCTCTGCGTACCGACCTCGCGGAACCCGCCCTTGCGGTCGTTCAGGAAGAGGAAGTTGCGGACCGAGTCGTTGGCCACCACGAAGTCGATCCAGCCGTCGCCGTCGAGGTCGACCGGCGCGACGCCGAGCGATTTCGCCACCGGCTTGCCGGTGGCCGGGTTGAGGACGTGCATCCCGGCCGCCTCGCTCACGTCGGTGAACTTGCCCTTGCCCTGGTTGCGCAGCAGGCGCGGGAAGGTGCCCTCGAAGCTGGTGGGCTGGCCGTAGGCGCGGCCGAGGCCCGTCATGCGGAAGTCGATGGCGCGGTCGATCTCGCGCGACCAGCGCACGTAGCGGCATAGGAAGAGGTCGAGCCGCCCGTCGTTGTCCGTGTCGACGAAGGCCGCGCAGGTGTACCAGTCCTCCGGCGAGGCACTGATTCCGGCCCGTTTCGTGACATCCTCGAACTTGCCGCTCCCGCCGAGGTTGCGCAGCAGGCGCACGCCGCCGACGCCGGTGACGGCGATGTCGTCGAAGCCGTCGTTGTCGTAGTCGCCGACCGCGACGCCCATGCCGTAGAGGCGCACGGACTCGAGACCGGAGCCCGCGGTCGCGTCGCGGAAATTGCCCCGGCCATCGTTCAGGTAGAGGTGCAGGATCGGGCCGGGCTGCTTCCAGCTGCCCGAGTCGACGAAGATCAGGTCGGCGCGGCCGTTTCCGCGCACGTCGATCACCGCCACTCCGCCGCCCATGGTCTCGGGCAGCAGCTTCTCGCCGTATGCACCGTTGCGGTGGACGAAGTTGACGCGGGAAGCTCGCGTCACGTCGGTGAACGTCGCCGGCGCGATCGCATTCGCCGGCGGCGCGTCCTGCGGCAGCGGCGCCTTGACCGCGGTTTCATGGACGGGCGGGGCGCGGCCCGGGACCCGCGAGGCGAAGTACAGGGTGGCGCCGGCCAGCGCGGCCACCGCGATGACGATTACGGAAAGGCGGAAGGCGCGGCCGATCCGCCGATCGTCGGCGTCGACCAGCTCTTCCGGCCCGGGATCAGCGGGACGCAACGGCGGCGGGTGCGGCGAGGATCGGGCCGACCTCGGCCATGTAGCGTCCTGCGCGCTGCAGCGGGTAGATGACGACGGCCTCGGCGGCGTGGTTGGCTGCCGGGTTGCTCATGCGATGCTTGCTCACCGTGGTGTCGCGCGCGTTCTCATCCGGCTTGTAGCGCGCGTAGAGCAGGCGGTGGCGCTCGGCGCGCGGCTCGTCGCCGAGCGCTGCGGCGATCAGCGCGAGGTTGTAGTGGGCGGCGAGATCCTCCGAATCGAGCGCCAGCACCTTTTCGAACCAGCCTGCGGCCTCGCGCAGCAGTACGCTGCGCTTTTCACCACGCTCGATTTTGGAACGTTCGTAGAGCGTCTGTCCCAACTCGGCGAGCGCGGTGTAATCCTTGCCGAAGTCGAACTCCCGCTTGCGCGCCTCGGCGAACTCGGTGTTGATCACCGCGCGATAGGCGGCGATGGCCTCATCGAGCCTGCCGTTCTGCTTGTTCACCTGGCCGGTGAACCAGGTGACGGTCCAGGGCACGGCGGGAACCTTGGCCCTGGCGGCACGCTCCAGCGCCGCGGCCGCTTCGTCCAGGCGCCCTTCGCGCAGCGCGGCGCGCGCGATGTTGAGCGCGCCGTCGCCGCGGCCGAGCTTCTCCACCTCGGCGAATGCCGCCTCCGCCTGGCGCAACTCGCCGCGCCCGCCCTTGCGCAGCAGGCCGATGCCATAGTCGTTCCAGCGCTGCCACAGGTCGATTTTTGATTCGGGATTCCTGACGTCGCCTTTCCCTACAGGGAACTCGACCCGATCGGAAGCAAGGACGATCACCGGCAGCGTGTTCTTCGCCTTCGGATCGCGCATGAAGTGGCGCACGTAGGTGGCGTCGAACTTGCGGTAGTGCAGCCGCGCCTCGATGGTCAGCGGCTGCTTGAGGTCACGCGGCACGGTGAAGCCGTAGTGCACGGTGTCGGCCGCGCCGGGGGGGATTTGGTTGTTGTAGAGCGGCGTGAAGATGTCCTGCGGATTGCGCCGGTCGATGCGGTTGCCGTTGCGGTCGAGCATGTACACGTTGACGAAGTGCGACCAAGGGTCGACCGCGCCGCTGCCGTCCATGCCGCCGCTGCGCCCGATCACGCGCTCGCCGCTCTTCAGCACGATCTCGAGCCAAAGCTCGTTGGAGTCCACCGTGCCCTGGGTGAGCGGGTGGCCCATCTTCACCGTGCGCACCACCGCCTCGAGCAGGTAGCTCTTGCCGGGCTCGAGCGGCGGGACCTGCGGCCGCAACGGCGCGAGGAGCTTGCCGTCGATCGCGCCGCCTTCCTTCAGCCCGAACAGGTCGACGCGCACCACGCCTTCGAGGAACTTGCGGTGCGCCTCGTTCACCCACGCCGGGTAGCCGAGAAGCTGGGGCAGCGCGGTGTTGGCGGAAGGGAATTGGTGGTCATGAACCTTTAGTTCGCCGCTTTCGTCGAAGCGCTTCGCGCCGAAGTCGCCGGATTGCGCGAGCGGCATATGGCAGGCGTCGCAGCTATGCGTCGCCTTGGGCGGGTAGTAGAACGACTGCACGCCGTGGCCGGAGACGCCGGAGAGATAGTAGGTGTCGTAGTGGTTCTGGCCGCGCACCCACTTATAGTTGTTGAGCTCCGGCGGCAGGTGCACCTTGTGGCACGTGGAGCAGAACTCGGCGCCGCGATGATGCTCCTTGAGGAAGGTTTTCTTGTGGAACGCGGGCTTCGATTTGACGAGCTGGCGGTTGAGCCAGGCGAGCAGCGCGTTGTCGCTGAACGCGAAGGGGTAGTGCAGCGGCTCCTCGATCGTAAAGTCCGCGTTGCCGCGCGTGGAGTTGATGTTCGTGACCGCGTGGCATGTGGTGCAGGTAATGCCGGCGCCGGCCATCGGATCCTTCGAAAGGTCGTAGTCCGGATTGTCGAAGCGCGCATCCTCGAACGCGCCGGAAAAGAACGGCACCGGATCGTGGCAGCCGGCACACCAGCGCGAGGCGTTGAGATTACCGTCGCGCTCCTTGCTCACGCGGCGTGTTTCCCGCACCGAAAACAGGTAAGCCGGATTGCTGAAAGAGCTGAAGCGGTGCGCGCTGTGGCTCCACTTTTGATGAATGTCCTGGTGGCACTCGCGGCAGTAGCCGTCCATCTGCAGCACGCGCGCCGGGATGAAATTGCCGGTCGCGGTGCGGGCGAGCGAGGGAAAGTAGTACTTCTCGCCCGAGGCCGGCCCTTTCTGGTTCCAGCGGCGCGGGTCCTGCGCCTGCACCACGAGCATCACCACGGCGAAGCATGCGGCGAATGCAGCCCAGCGGGCGCCAAGCTTCCAGTTGATGCGCTTGCCGGCGAGGCGATGCAGCACGAAGAGCCACGCGACGGCGAACGGCGCAACAACGTGCAGCCAGTACGCAGCCGTGCGTGCCGCCGGGTCGCGCACCTCGAATGCCCCAAGCCGCGTGAGCACCAAGCCCGAGGCAAGCAGCAGCAGTGCGCACGAAAAGAGCGCGATGCCCGCGCGCACGGCGCGCCGGTTGGGGCGCCTCCAGGCGTTGCGCAGATGCAGCGCCCCGAACACGATCACCGGCACGATGACCAGCAGACCCAGCGCAAGGTGGAGCAGGAACATGAGCTGGTAGAAATAGTCCTGCAGGGTCGTGCCGGACTGCCACTCGAACCAGGTGATGGTGCCGAGGTACGCCGAGTTCACCGCCAGGACGGCAAACAGCGCGAAGACGACGAACAGCAGCTTCTTCAGCCGCGGTCCGATCGCTGGGACATAGACGATCTTCTTCGACGGGCCGTCGCCGGCCATTCGGTCCTCCCCGCGGCCATCATGGCGCGACGCGCTCTGCACGGTCAAGGCGCTCGGCGAAATTTCGCAAGATTCTCCCAAAACGCGGCGCGGGCTCGCTATGCTGTGCGTTCAGAGGGGAGGGGGACTTTGGCGGCGTCGGAGATCTTCATCCGCGACGCAGCGACGGGCGGCAGCGTTTCGTACAGCCACCACAGCGTGCGCCTCTCGAGCGCCGCCGCGCCTTGGCGCGATCTGATCCGGCTCGAGCGCTGCCACAAGGCGCTCAAGGGCGCCGAGGTCAGCTTGCTATGGAGCGGCTTCGGGCTCGTGCGCAGCGAGGGCGCGCTCGACTACCGCTTCGACGGCCAGCCGATGCGCTCGACCCGGATGATGGCCGGCGATCTCTTCGTCTACCCGCAGGGCGAGACGATGTACGTGAACATGCCGCAGCCGGTGGAGCTCACCTGCATCCAGCTCGCTCCCGCCGTGCTGGTCGCCGTCGCGGACGAGGCCGGATGCACCGCGCGCGTGGCGGCCGGCGGCTCGCTGCGCGCCGACGACGTGACAACGATGGCGACCCTCCTCGAGGGCGAGGTGCGGTCCGGTTGCGAAGGGGGCAGGTTCTACGGCGAGCATCTCGCCTACGCGCTGGCCGCGAAGCTGATCCAGCGTTACGGCGCGGCCGATGACGCGCGCGCGGATCGGCGAATGCACGGGCGCAAGCTTGCCGCGGTGCTCGACCATATCCATGCGCACGCCACCGAAGACCTGAGCCTGGAAGACCTGGCGCGCGTAGCGCGGTTGAGCCCGTTCCATTTCAGCCGCCTGTTCAAGGCCAGCACCGGCCTCACGCCTCACCAGTACGTGCTCCAGTGGCGCGTCGAAGAAGCAAAGCGCCTGCTGCGGCACAGTCGGATGGAAATCGCCGACATCGCCTATCGGCTGGGCTTCCGCGACCAGAGCCACTTTACTGCCCGCTTCCGCAAGATCACCGGCGCGACCCCCAAGCGCTGGCGCGCGAGCCCCTAGGCTCAGGACCCGAAGCGTCGATTGAAGCGCTGGTTCAGGCCTGCCCCGCTGGCGCCCTTATCCTGGGCGGGCAGCGGGGTGAGGGTATCGCCGTCGCGGGTATAGAGGTCCATGTCTTTTGCCCAGCCGTGCGTCTCGAGGACGAAGCGCCGGCTCCAGCCCTCGGGCAGCGGCGGCAGATCGGCGGCGAACTCGACGTGGATCTCCTCCCCCGGCCCGATGATCGCAAGGGCGCCGTCGGGCTGCGCGAGCAGCGCCTCGGCGGGTCCGAACTCGGTGTAGCCGCCGGCCTGCACGCGCGTATCCCACAGCGGCGCGCGTTGCTCGTAGTCGTAGTCGGGCACCTGCTGCGACCCGGTGCTGCGGCGAGGAAAGCCCATCGGTTGTACCCGCGCTCCGGCAAGCGGGAGCATGCGTTTCACCGCGGGCGCGGCTTCTGCCCACGCCACGGCGATGCGGTCCCAGTAGACCTCCTGGTTGGTGCGCAGGCGCAGGACGCGAGTTCCTTTCGGCAATCGCGGCAGCGCGAGCGCCATGGTGCGCGGCATTCCGGCCGGATAACCGAATTCCTTGAGCAGTACGCGCCACTTGCCGTCGGCGCCTTGCGCCTCGAGCGTCGGCGCGTGATACGCGGCATTCGCCTGCCAGGCGGCGAACATGGTTTGCGAGTAGGGATACTCGATCCATCCTTCGGCAACCAGAATGGGGTTTCCTTCCCCCGGCAAATCCAGAGGCGCTGCAAATTCCAGGGTGAGGACGTTTTCGCCGGCGAGGCGGCCGATGAAGCGCGGATCGACCTTACCCGGATCGGCGGCCCGGCGATCGGCGCTGCGCAGCACCGCCGTGACCTCCTCGCCGCGTTCGTTGAGCGCGCGCCGGGGCACTACGCTGCGGCGGTAGTAGAACGGCTGGCCGGTCACTTTCGGTCCGCCGGTCTCCATCCGCTCGTCGAGCGCCATCTCCCAGCCCGGCGGCAGGTCGTAGGCCGCGAGGCGCAGCGCGTCGATGTAGGCTGCTTCCTCCATCGTCTCGGCGACCTTGAGCACGTAGCGGTCGTTCCTCGGCTGCAGCAGACCTGCGGGCAGCAGGAAGTTCTCCCACGGGCGCGGTGTCGCGTACTCGCCAGGGGCGATGAGGTAGCCGAGGCCGCCTACGCCCAGGATATCGCTGACGAAGGCGTAGCGCCGCCCGTCCCAGGCGAAGATGAGCGGGCAGCTCGAGAGCTGGCGCTGCGTCTCGGCGATGCGCACCACCGCGGGACCTGCGACGCCGGTCTCGGTCTGGAACACGCCGTCGGACCAGTCGATGCGCACGTAGTCGATCGCCGCGCCTCCGGTTCCGATTGAGACAGGCGCCAAACTCTGCCCGGGGCCCGAGCTGTTGCGCAGGGTCTGGTCCACCACCCATCGCCCCGCGATGCGCGCGGCGACGCGCGTGCCGATGCCCGAGGCGTTCGAGCGGATCGAGTTGCCCGGATCGTGGCGCCCGCTCAGCGCGAGCCGGACGGACGGCGCGCGGCCGGGGCCCGGCGCGTGCAGCGCGACCGCGCCGTCGGCGTGCACGGTGACGAGCGAGGGCCCGCCTTCGCCGAGGTCGGTGAGCTGCCACGCCACCACGCCCGCATCGTCGAGCGCCCACAGGCGCTCGCCGGAGAGGCGGTACGCCGCGACGCCGCGCGGCGAGGTGGCGACGATCTCGGGCCGCCCGTCGCCGTCGAGGTCCGCGAGCGCGATCTGCGCGCGCGCGCCGGCGCCTGGTGCGCCGGCGTCGGCAATCAGCGGCTCGGCCTTCCAGCCGCCATCGGCGCCGCGCCGCCAGTGCTGCACGCCCAGGGCCGGCGTAAGCGCGAGGATGCCGGTCTCGCCGCTCGCCTGCGGGTCGCCGGCCACCGCGGCGAGCGCGGGCAGGCGCGCCACCGCTTCGAATCCCGGCGTCGCGCGCCAGGTCCACAGGAGCGCATTGTCGAGCGCCTCGTGCGGCCCGCCAGCGTGCAGCAACACCAGATCGACGCTGCGATCGTTGTTGAAGTCCGCAGCCACGAGCTGGATTGCCGCACCCGCGGTGGGCGTCGGCAGCCGGCTGGTGAGAAGCCGGAAGCTGCCGTCGCCGTTGTTCGAGACGAGCAGACGCTCGCCGCCGGCCGTGACGATGAAAAGATCGAGATCGCCGTCGTGATCGGCATCGAACAGCGCGCAGTCGCGTGCGCCCCGCACTGCCGCGAGCGCGGGCACCTGGAGTGGCTGCCATGTTCCGCCGCCCGCGTTGCGTACCAGGACCGGCGCGCCCTGCGCTCGGCACAGGAGCACGTCGGTGAGGCCGTCGTTGTCGATGTCGCCCCAGGCGGCAAAGTCGACGCCTCGAAGCTTCGCGAGCGCGTGGTCGGGTCGCGGGCGCATTTCACCACCCGATTGGACGAGGACCGCGCTGGGCGCGCCGGGTCCCCCGGGAATGAAAAGATCGACCTCGCCGTCGCCGTCGATGTCGGCCGCGGAAGGCATACCGCGCTTGTCTCGAGTAGAAGCTAGAAGAACCACTGCATCCCTGAACAGCGGCCCAGCCGGCACGGCCGCGGGCACAGGCTTGCGCGCGGCGGGAAGCGCCTCGCTCTTCGGTCCCATGCGCGTGTATTTGAACTCGGCAAGGCGCGACAACGGGTTGCGGGCCTGGCGATTGAACACGTCCATGCGCAGCTGCGCTTCCGGCTCGCGCCCGAGGCGTCCGAGCGCCTGCGCGGCGCCGTAGTTCGCGCTGCGCAGGCCGGGATCGAGCGCGTCGGCGCGCTCGAAGAGCGGCAGCGCGTCGGCGGCGCGGCCTTGCGCGAGCAGCGACTGCGCGAGAAAGTAGGCGGCGTAGGCGTCGCGCGCATCCGCGTCCAACGCCTGGCGCAGCAAGGCTTCGGCGTTCTGCGGCGGCTCGCCGCGCAGCGCGATCAGCCCGAGCGTATAGAGGATGCGGGCTTCTCCCGGGTGCTCCTTGAGAAGCGCGTGCAGCGCCTCGGTGGCTGCGCGCTCGTCGCCCTCGGCCTGGCGGTTGAGCTGCGCGAGGGCGGCGTCGAAGCGTGCCTCGAACCAGCGCGGATGACGCTCGGCGAGGCGGACGAAGACCTTGTGCGCAGCGTCGAACTCGAGCTTCCCCATGAGGCCGACGCCGCGATCGTGCTCCACCATGTCCTTCTCCGCCGGGCCGCCTGAGTCCTTAGGCTGGCACCCGGACAGGAGCAAGAGCGCGGCGAGAAGAAGCGCTTTAGCGGTCAGTGGTCGACGCTTCCCACGATGGAGTCGGCGCGCCAGCCGCGCGGGGTCTTCACGGCGATCACCGCCACGGCATCGTACGGCGCGTGCATGAATTTCACCGCCGCCACCGCGGTCCGGTCCCGGGCGGTCTCGGCAATGAAGAACGGCAGCAGCGGCGAAACGCCCTCCTCGAGCCGGGGCAGGAGGGGGAAGTAGGCGTCGAGCGGGGTCTCGTAACTCGCGAGACTCTTGATTGCATCGACGCGCGCGCGCTGCTCGTCCGAGAGTGGCGCCGGCCCATGGGCGAGGTCGGCGACCCGGCCGTGGTCGCGCACGCGCCAGAGCTTGAGCCGCGCGGCGAGCTCGGCGCGCTTGCCCGCGCTCGCGGGCCCGAGCTCGGCCGCGAGCGCGGCGAAATTCGTCGTCGTCATCCAGCCCTCGAAGAAGCGATGAAAGAAGTCGAGCAGCGCTTCGTCGACGTAATGCTGGCGCGATTGATGCGCGGGCACCGGGGGCAGCCTGCGGCCGCTCCAGTGCAGCTCGAAGGGCTTCGAGCCGTCGGGCAGGCTGATCCCTTCGAGGAACGAGACGTCCCCGAGGCCCTGGCTGACGAACCAGTCGCGCTTCTGGCTCTTGGTGGTGGCCTTGATGAACCCTTCGAGGCGAGGCTGGATTGAATCCCACGCCTGCGGCGTGCGCTTGGCTCCTTGCACGGGCGCGAACTGCAGCAGCACGTCGTAGGTCGCCTTCGCGGCGGCCAGCGTGTCGGCGCGCCAGAAGCGCGTCAAGTCGGCGTGATGCGACCCGGCGCCGCCGCGCGCCTTCGGGTGTCCCCAGGCGCGGGTGGGATCGCAATCGACGCCGCTCTTGGCGCCGTAGGGGACTTCCGGCACCCCTTGGTGCGCCCACGAGTCCTGCAGGATGTGCAGCGCCTCGCCGAGCTTGAGCAGCATGAAGCCGGTCTTTTCGGGCGGCACCTTCGTCATCGCCGCCGCGGCTTTCATTGCGACCTCGCTTCCGGCGACTACGGCGCGCACCTCGGGGTCGCCGGGCACGGCACCTGCCGTCGGGTAATGGTGGCCGCCGGCCCGCTTTACGCCGATATCGTCCTTGCCGAGGCATGCGTACATGAGCCCGACGTCCAGGTACTGCATGTCGCCGGAATCGACCCGCTGGCTGCCGGTGGCGATGGTCGCGGCCTCACGCTCGTTGAACCCGGCCTTGAGGGCGAGCCACTGGGTCATGCCGAAATGCACGTCGCTTTCGAAGGCCCAACAGCTGATCGCGGCGAGCAGCGCAGCTGGCAGCGACAGAAATGAGATGCGACGCACCCGAACCCTCCCCGGTCGATGGTAACCCGTAGGCTGGGACACGCGCGAACATTCATGAGCGTCGGCGCGCGGATTCATGATGATTCGCGCTCAATCGCACACGCGTAAGTTTCGTGTAAGTCCGCGAGGCAGCTTCGTCCAAAACACAGCAAAATTCCACTAGACCCTTTGGCAGCGGCCTCTTATAACGAGTACAAGAAACGGGAGGAGACCACATAGGCTCTGCGCGTGCACTCGCCGTGACGCCGCCGAAGGCGGTGTTGATCGCGGCTTGCTGTGCAGGATTTTTGTGCGCTTACGTGCTCACGCCACCGGGAGAGCAGAACTAACCATGAAAACCGCTCCGCTTCTGAAGATCCTCGCTGTCGCAGTCTCGTGCATGGGCTTGGTATCGGCGCACGACGACGATCGCCACGGCGATCGCGACAAGCCGATTCCTCTGACGGTGCCGAAGGCGAAATGCGGGCCGCACGATCGGCCTGAAAGCGCGCTGCAGGGCCAGGTTCCGATCGCGCTGCGCGTCGCGGGCTTCCAGGGCTTCAACTGCAACCTGGAGCTGGTCGGGCAGTATCGCGGCGACGGCGCCAACTGGCAGACCACGCAGTTCAAGCAGAAGGTCAAGGGCCACGATGGTCGCGACCGCGACGACGATGACCACGATCGTCACGAAGGCGGCAACAAGCACACACGGGTCTGCGGCTATCACGGCACCGCCTCGCCGAAGCTGAGCCTGCCGGGCCGCGCCAATCTGGGCGTTCCGGTGATCGACCTGACCGATCCGCGTACGCCGAAGCCGACCGCCTATCTCCAGACGGTCTCGATGCTCGACCCGTGGGAGTCGCTCAAGGTCAACGAGCGGCGCCAGCTCCTCGCAGCGGACAATGCCCAGGACGGTGGCTTCGGCAATGGCGGACCGGAGGTCGACATCTACGATCTGTCGCAGGATTGCCGCCACCCGCAGCTGCTGGCGAGCGCGCCGGTCGGCACGGGCGCCGACGGCGGCCTGGTGCACAAGGTGATAGGCCACGAAGGCAGTTGGGCGCCCGACGGTCTGACCTACTACGGCGGCGACCTCAACGCTGCGCAGTACTACGCGGTCGATACCACCGACCCCAGCCGGCCGAAGCTGCTTTCGACCTGGACCCCCGGCATAGCTAACGTCCACGGCTTGTCGATCAGCGACGACGGCAAGCGCGGCTACTTCGTGATCCTCGGCTTCGGCGCAGGCCTGACCGACCCGAATGTGCCCGCCACGAACGGCCTGCAGATCTACGACCTGACAGACATCCAGGCACGCAAGCCCAATCCTCAAGCGAAGCTGGTGAGCACGCTGCTGTGGAAGGATGGCTCGGGTGCGCAGCATACGATCCCGGTCAAGATCAGCGGCAAGCCCTACGTGATCTTCATCGACGAGGCGGGTTCCGGCGGATTCGCCTCCGCCGCGCAGAACGCCGCAGCTTGCGCTGCCGGGATGCCGCCGTATCCGATGGCCCGCATCATAGACATCAGCGACGAGAAGAATCCAAAGATCGTCTCGCGCGTGATGCTCGAGACGCACGATCCGGCCAACTGCTCGAAGGTCAGCCCGGACGTGGTCGGGCTGACGACGTTCACCTACGGCAGCCACTACTGCAGCGTAGACAACAAGAAGCACGCCACCACCCTTGCGTGCGGCTACTTCAACTCCGGCATCCGGGTATTCGACATCCGCGATCCGCTGCGGCCGAAGGAAATCGCGTACTACAACCCGGCCGCCACCACGACCCAGAGCAAGGGCTCGAACCATAACCGCGCCGGCGGCTGGATCGCCGGGCATGCGGACTGGTGCTCCGCGCAGGTTCACCTCGATGCGGACCGGCGGCTCCTCTGGACCACGTGCCAGGACAACGGCGTGGTGGTGCTGAAATTCAGGGAAGGCGTCTGGCCGTTCCCGGACAGCAGCACTCCGGGAGGCGAGCAAAACTGACAGGTAGGAGAAACACACCCGAGCCCCGCCTAGAGCGGGGCTTTTTTTTGGTACTGTAGGCAAGGGGAGGGATCGAACAGCCGTATGCCGGTCGCAAGGATCGCGTTCGCTTCGCTCGCGCTCGCCGTGCTCGGCGCGCTGTGGTACGCGTTCAGGCCGCAAGCCGTGGTCCCGACTGCGCCGGTCGCGCCGTCGGCCTCGCAGGCCGCTCCGAGCGCAATCGAGGAGAGGGTTTTCAACTTGGTGGTGCGCGGCGGCAAGCTTTCCTCTGGTCCCCAGGCGCTGAGGGTGCGCCAAGGCGACCAGGTGCGGCTCTCAATCGACTCGGACGCGCCCGACGAGCTGCATGTGCATGGCTACGATCTGAAGCTCACGCTCAAGGGCGGCGAGCCGGCGACGCTGGAGTTTGCCGCCGCGCGCAGCGGGCGCTTCGAGCTCGAGTTGCACCGGCGCCATGCGGAGATCGCCGCGCTGGAGGTCTATCCGCAGTGAAGGCGCTCATCGGCGCGCTGCTCGTTCTCTGGCCGCTCGCGGCGGCGGCGCATGCTTTCGGCCAGACCTACGTGCTGCCGTTGCCCTTCTGGATGTACGCCTTCGCCGCGTCGGCGGCACTGGCGCTGTCCTTCGTCGTGGTCGGCTATCTCGCGACGGCCAGGAGTGCGCCGCACGACGCGCGCCCGGCTCAGGAAGACGAGGCGCGATGGACGCTGGGACCGGTGCTGGGCGTGCTGCGCGCGCTCAGCCTCGCGCTCCTGCTGCTGACCCTGCTCACGGCGCTGCTCGGCACGCCGAACCCGTTCGCCAACTTCGGCGTCACCTTCTTCTGGATCGTGTTCGTGCTCGGACTCACCTACGTCGTCGCGCTCATCGGCGACGTCTATGCCGCGGTCAACCCGTGGCGCGCACTCTGCGACCTGCTCGAATGGCGCTACCCGGGCGCGTTCCGCGCGCGCATCGCGTATCCCTCATGGCTCGGCTACTACCCGGCGCTCGTGCTCTACATGGCGTTCATCTGGATCGAGCTCTTCGGGCATGCGTCTCCCCGCGGCCTCGGCCTGGCGCTGCTCGCCTACACCCTCATTACGCTGGGCGGCGCACGCCTTTTCGGTCCGGAGGCCTGGTTCCGCCACGGCGAGATGTTCGCCGTGGTCCTGCGCCTGATCGCGAAGATGGCGCCGCTCGAGTACACGGCACGCGGCCTGCGCCTGAGGCGGCCTTTCATCGGGTTGATCAAGGAGCCGGCAGACCATCCGAGCCTGCTGCTCGTCGTGCTCTTCATGCTGTCCTCGACGGCCTTCGACGGCGTGCATCAAACGCTGCCCTGGGTGCAGGTGTTCTGGAAGCAAATCTACCCGACGCTCGCGGCGCTCACCCACCAGCCTTATGTCTTCCTCGTAGACTTCTACTATTACTGGCAGTGGGCGATGCTGTGCCTTTCGCCGTTCTTCTACCTGACGGTGTACCTCGCTTTCGTCTGGCTGATGAAGCGCGTCGCGCGGAGCGACCGGCCGCTGCGCGAGCTGGCGCTCGAGTTCACCTTTTCGCTGGTGCCGATCGCTTTCGTGTACCACGTCACCCACTACTACACGCTGCTCGTGGGGCAGGCGCCGGCCATGGTGCCGCTGGCGTCGGATCCGTTCGGCTGGGGCTGGAACTTGTTCGGCACCGCGCGGCAGGGCGCGCAGCCAGTGGTGGTGCCCGCCGACTTCGTGTGGCACAGCCAGGTGGCGCTCATATTGGTCGGCCACGTGGTGAGCGTGTATCTGGCCCACTTGCGCGCGCTCGAGCTCTTCCCGCGCGCCAGGCAAGCGGTGTGGAGCCAGCTTCCGATGCTTGTCCTGATGGTCGCTTTCACCACCGCGGGCCTGTGGATCCTGTCGCTGCCGATCGCCGCGGGCCAGGTGGTGGTGCCGCAGACGAGCGCGATCACCGCCTTGCCGCGGACGTAGAATCGAGGCTGCAGGGAGGAGCTCCATGGGCGGGCGCCGGATCGCGCTTTCGCTGGTTCTCGCGGCGTTGGTCGCCGGCGCGGTTGCGCTTGCATGGCCGCGATCTCAGTTCGACATGGTCAAGGAGCTCGCCCGGATCGCCGCGCAGCAGGGGCCCTGGGACAACCCGTGGAACTTGCAGGAAGCCAAGATCGGCAGCCTCCAGGCCGAGTTGCGCACCGAGCGCGACCCGATCAAGCGGCTGATCCTGCAACGCGAGCTGGCCATGCAGTACGTCTACGGCGGCACCGCCGAGCCGGGCATCGCGCTACTGGAGAAGCTGCTGCAGGAGTACGACAAGCAGCTTCCGCCGCGCGACGTCCAGACCCTGAAGGGCGACCTCGCGCTCGCGTGGCTGCGCCTCGGTGAGCAGCAGAACTGCACCTGGAGCCGTAACTCCGATTCGTGCATCTTTCCGATCAAGGACGAGGGCATCCACAAGGAACGCCGCGGCGCCGCCGAGGCCGCAAAGCACTATGCGGAGCTGCTGGCGGATCCCTCACTCGATCCCGAGGATGCGCTGGTCTATCAGTGGCTCTACAACATTGCGCACATGGTGCTCGGTCAGTGGCCCGATGCCGTGCCAAAGCGTTGGCGCATCCCGGCCGAGGCATTCAAGTCCGATCACGACATCGGTCTGTTCCGCGACGTTGCGGCGAGCCGCGGCGTGAGCGTCCACGGCCGCGCCGGCGGGGTGGTGCTGGAGGATTTCGACAACGACGGCCATCTCGACCTCATGACCTCGCACATGGGCATCGAGGAGCAGGTCAACTTCTTCCGCAACAAGGGTGACGGCCACTTCGCGAATATGACCGAGCGCGCGGGACTGAAGGGCATCACCGGCGGGCTCAACATGGTGCAGGCCGACTACGACAACGACGGCTGCATCGACGTCTTCATTCCGCGCGGCGCCTGGCTCCACGACAAGGGGCAGCATCCGAGCTCGCTCCTGCGCAACAACTGCGACGGGACCTTCACCGACGTTACGGCCAAGGCGGGGGTGCTCAACAACTACCCGACGCAGACCGCGGCATGGGCGGACTTCAATGGCGACGGCTGGCTCGATCTGTTCGTCGGCAACGAGATCGTGCGCGACAAGGTCCGGTGGCCCGCGGACGCCAGGAACTTCCGCCTGTACATCAACAACCGCGACGGCACTTTCACCGACGTGGGCGCGCAAAGCGGCATCCAGCTCGACGGCATGGTGAAGGGCGCGGCTGTAGATGACTACGACAACGACGGCTGGCCGGACCTGTATGTCTCGGTGATGGGCGGGCCGAACCACCTCTTCCGCAACACCGGCGCGGCCGGCAAGACGCCCAAGTTCGTCGACGTGACCGAGAAGGCTGGCGTGGCCGAGCCGCACATGAGCTTCACCACCTGGTTCTTCGACTACGACAACGACGGCTGGCCGGACATCTTCGTCTCAGGATACTGGGCGACGGTGTCGAACATCGTGCGCGAGTACCTCGGCGACAAGGCCAATGCCAAGGGCGATCGGCCGCGCTTGTACCGCAACAATCGCGACGGCACCTTCACCGACGTCTCGCGCGAGACGCGCATCGACCGGCTCCTGCTCACCATGGGCGCAAACTTCGGCGACCTCGACAACGACGGCTGGCTCGACTTTTATCTCGGCACCGGCGCGGCGCCGCTCACCAACATCGTGCCGCACCAGATGTTTCGCAACGCGGGCGGCAAGTATTTCCAGAACGTCACCACCTCTGGCGGCTTCGGACATCTGCAGAAGGGTCACGCGGTGGCCTTCGGCGATATCGACAACAACGGCAACCAGGACGTGTTCGAGATGATCGGCGGGGCCTTTACCGCCGACCGGTTCTACAGCGTGCTCTTCAAGAACCCCGGCCACGGCAACCACTGGATCAAGCTGCGCCTCACGGGGGAGAAAGCGAACCGTTTTGCCATCGGCGCCCGTGTGCGCTTACAGGTGACCGAGAACGGAAGCCGGCGCGAGATCTACCGGACGGTGTCGAGCGGGGGCAGCTTCGGCGCCTCGAGCCTGCGCCCGCACATCGGCCTCGGGAGCGCCGCTTCGGTCGACTTCCTCGAGATCCGCTGGCCCGGCAGCGGCCTGGTGCAGCGCTTCGAGGGACCGATTGCCAGCGACCGGACTTACGAGCTGCGCGAAGGCTGGGCGCAGCTGAAGGAATTCAAGCTGGCCCCATGAGATCGCTCGCCGCCCTCGTGGTCACGCTTTCGCTGATCGGCTGCAGCCGCGACGACGCGAGGGACAGCACTCCGCAGCGCGACGCGCCGCCGCGCGAGGCCGCGGTCTCGGCGCCTGCCGATGGCGCTACGAGGTCCGGCTGGTGGGAAGCGCGCAGCGAGTTTCCCGCGCAAAGGGGAACGAGCCTGTTCGAAGGACGCGATACGACGAGAGCGCAGATCCGGCACCGGCCGCCGCCGGGGCGTGAAGCGATGCCTGTTCCCGGCGTCGCTCAGGGGCCGCCGCTCCCGCCGTACACGTACGTGGGCAAGGTGGCCCGCGGCGGCGAAGGCTACGCGGTGCTCGCACGCGACGAGCGCGTGTTCGTGGTCGGCGTCGGCGACGCGGTGGGGAACGGGTATCGCGTTCGCTCGATCAGCGAACGCGAAGTGGTCTTGTTCAACCTCGACTTCGACATGACCCGGAAGCTTGCCTATTCGGCCGCCGCGTCGAACGCGGTGCTGCCCGCGGACGCCGCGCTCACCGCGGCCTCCGACGACGTGTCGCTGCGCATCTCCGGTCCGAGCCAGGTCGCCGTAGGCGAGCAGTTCACTCTTACGGTGAGCCTCGACAGCGGCTTCAGCGCCGCCCTCGAGAGCGGCAAGGTAGAGGTGCGCTTCGACCCGAAGGTGCTCGAGATCGTTGGCGAGAGCGCCTCGTCCGGCGCGGCGCGCGTAGAAATCGGCGGCGCGTACGTCGGTCATCCCGCGCCGGCGACGCTCCAGTTCCGCGCCCACGCCGCCGCGCCCGGCGGGACCGAGGTCCGGGTCGTGCCCACGAGCATCGCTGACACCGACGGGCGCAACCTCGGCGTCAACGTGCCGCAGCCGTACCGTCTCATGGTTGTCCGCGCCGCTGCCGGCGCGCCGGATGTTGCTTTCGGAAGCAGGGGTCGCGGCCCCTCTCCGGCTTCCGCGCCGAATGCGGTGCTCCCTGCGCGAAACCCGGCTCCGCAGACCGAAACCCCTTCGGAGACCGAGCCTCCTCCGCAGACCGAACCGCCGGACGACGGCTAGCGGCTTGGCTGGGGAAAGGCGAGCTTCTCCAGCCGGGCTGCGGCCAGTGCGGCTACGGCAAGCCCGCCTTCCAGTACGCCTTGAGCCTTCCGTCCAGATCGTCGTGAACGACCTTGCCTCCGACGACGGTCAGCACCGAGCGCAGGTCGATCAGTTTCTCGTCGGGTACGGCGCGTTGGTCGAAGTAATCGCCGGACAGCACCACTACATCGCCGAGCTTGCCTTCCTCGATGGTGCCCAGCTTGTCTTCGGCACTGAGGAACCAGCCGTTGTTGGCCGTATACAGCCTCATCGCATCATTGCGCCCCAGCGTCTGGCCGGCGTTGATGAGCTGGCCGCGTGCGTTTTTCCCGGTGACGGCGTAATAAAGATTGATCCCCGGGCTCATGGTCGAGATCTGCATGCCGTCGGAGCTCATGCCGACCGGGATGCCGCTCGCAAGGATGTCGCGGAATGGCGGGCCGTTGTTGGCCGAGTCCCCGGTGAGCCATCGCCAGCCGCCGAGCACGTTCACGCCGCCGCCGAGCTTCTTCAGCTTCTGGAGGTAGTCGGGCGTGATCACGGGCACGTGTGCGAGCACCCAGCGCAGCTTGGTGATCCCGTCCGGGATGCGCTCGGGATTGGCCGGATTGGTCAGCTCGTCGTTCACCGCCTGCCAGCCGTCGATGATCACCTTCCAGTCGAGCGGCAATCCGGGCAGGGCGAACACCGGGAAGTTGAGCGAGTGGTTCTCGTTGCGCCATTGCGCCTGCGCGACCAGCCGCGTGCCGTTGAACCACGTGGGCGTGCCGGGCGCCAGGAAGTTGTCCGCCGTGAACTCGCCGATGCCGAGCACGTGCAGCATGTCGCCGCCGAAATCGTTCCAGCTGTTGAGCAGGCGCGCCATCAGCTCCGGCGTGTCGAGCTTCTCTTCGACGTGCAGGAAGTTGATCCAGATCCGGTTGGTGAGCTCGCCCTGCTGCGAGAGCGTGCGCACCGAGTCGTGCGCGCGGTAGCGGTCGAAGTCCGCGGCGCCGTCGCTCGGGTTACCCACCAGTGGCACGGTGAACGGGAAGCCGCCCTGGTCGAGATGCGTAGTAACCCCGACCCCGGCGGCGTAGCGCATGGCGTCGCGCAGGCCCTGGAGCATGGAGTCGCGCGTCTGCATCTGGCGCAGCAGGAAAAGCGCCGTGGTGCACGGCGTCGCGACGCCGAACGCACCGCCGTCGATGAAGCCGTCGGCGCCCACCGGCACGCCGTTCTTCACGAGGAAGTCCCTGCCCAGCGCGTTGGTCGCGCCCGGGCCGCTGAAGCCCTCCATCATGAAGACGGGGTGGTCGGGCACCGCCTTGGTGAGCTCGTCCAGCGTGGGGAAGCGAACCGGCTGCGGATCCTTGAAGAATTGGTTGCGACTGAAGCCGCCGACGGCGGTGATCCATTCACCCGGCTTTGCCTCTTTCGCGCGGGCGGTAAAGGTGGCCAGCGCTTCGGGAATGGAATTGGCGAATTCGAGACGCGTGTCGCGGCCAGGGCGCAGGCCGAGAAGGATGATGTGATTGTGGCTGTCGATGATGCCGGGCACGGCGGTGCGGCCGCGGAGGTCGATCTCGCGCACGCAATCGTCGTCGCCGTCGTGGGCGCCGTGGCCGACGGCGGCGAAGCGTCCGTTCCGGATGAGCACCGAGGACACGATGCGGTCCTTGGCGTCCATCGTGTGGATCCTGCCGTTCACCAGTCTCAGTGCCTTGTTGCCGGCGCAGCGCTCGTCGTCGCGGTCGTTGTCCGCCAGCGATGGCATGGCGGCGGCAAGCAGGGCCGTGAATGCGCCGGCCAAGAGCGCGGCGCGTCGCAGACGCACTATGGAGTTGACTTCCATGAACGTTCCCCTCCTCTGAAGAACGGCGTTCCGAATTAGTGCGGGACGTGCGTCCCGCGAATGAATCTATACCCGCTCGCGAATGAAAATTGAAGCGCAGTTTCTCCGCGCGTGGGTCCTGGAGTGGGACGGAATCCTTACGCCTGCGTCAGGCCGCGAGCTCGCGGAACTCCCAGCCCTCGCCGTTCGCGGGCGCCTTGGTTCCGGAGAGGAGCACGAGGCTCGGCACGTCGCCCTCGTCGCTGTGCAGGCGGTAGCGCTCGCGGTCGAGGAGGGTGAACCAGTCGCCCTTCGCGTTCTGCACCGAGCGCCAGCCCTGTCCGGCGTGCAGCGCGATGCAGGCGCGCTCGGGCTCGGCGAGCACCAGCCACGCGCCTGCGGCCGGAATCGCCTGGCGCCAGCGGTTGGCGGCCTCCATGAGCTCGGGCTGCACCGAGACGAGCTTCGCCTTGCCCTCTTTAGGGAAAGCCGCCTTCAGGGCTTCGGCCAGGGCGGTGTCGATGGCGCTCGCGAGACGCGGGGCGGCGCGCGGAGCCTCGGAGGCGCGCAGGCTCCAGCCCTTGGCGCGCTCGCCGTGGATCTTCGCGAAGTGGTGGCGCAGGTACGCCTCCTCCTCCGCCGGGGTCGACAGGCCGTCGCTCCAGGGGAGCACCGCGTAGCGCACGAAATGGTTCGAGAGCACCAGCGTCACGCGACAGGGCTTGGTCCACTCGAGCGTCCTGAGCGCCGCTACCGGACCCTGCCACGGCTCGGGGCCGGCGGCGGGATCGCACGCCAGGCTGCGCCCGCCGGCGAGCAGCTCGCCCGGCGTAAGCAGCACGCGCAGCTTCTCAGGAAACAAACGTGACACGGTCGATCTCCTGCAGCGTGGTCTGGCCCTTGCGCACCGCATCGAAGGCGGCGTCGCGCAGGAGCCGCGTGCCCGAGCGCTGCGCGGCTTCGCGGAGCTTCCGGACCGACGCCCGGCCGGTGATCAGCTCGCGCAGCTCGTCGTTCAGGATCATGAGCTCGGCGATCGCCATGCGCCCCTTGTAGCCCGCACCGCGGCACTCGCGGCAGCCCTTGCCGACGACGAACTTCCAATGCGAGACGTCGACGTCTGCGAGCCCGGACTCCGCGAGCGCCTCCTTCGAGGGCTTGTCCGGCTCGGCGCAATGCGGGCAGACCATGCGCACCAGGCGCTGCGCGAGGATGGCGTTCAGCGCCGAGACGAAGCCGTAGAGGTCTACGTTCATGTGCATGAAGCGCCCGATCACGTCGAACACGTTGTTCGCATGCACCGAAGTGAACACGAGGTGGCCGGTGAGCGCGGACTGCACCGCGATGTTCGCGGTCTCCGGGTCGCGGATCTCGCCCACCATGATCTTGTCCGGGTCGTGGCGCAGAATCGAGCGCAGGCCGCGGGCGAAGGTGAGGCCCTTCTTCTCGTTCACCGGGATCTGCAGCACGCCGGCGAGCTGATACTCGACCGGGTCCTCGATCGTGACGATCTTGTCCTGGCCGCTGTTGATCTCGCTGATCGCGGCGTAGAGCGTGGTGGTCTTGCCGCTGCCGGTGGGCCCGGTCACGAGCAGCATGCCGTAGGGCTCCCGCGAGAGGCGCCTCAAGCGCCGCACGTCGTCGGGCTCGAAGCCGAGCGAGTCGAGCGAGAGCTGCTGCTGGGTCTGCTCGTAGAGCGACTGCTTGTCGAGCACCCGCAGCACCGCGTCCTCGCCGTGGATGCTCGGCATGATCGAGACGCGGAAGTCGACCGCGCGGCCGTGCTCGAGCGCCTTGAAGCGGCCGTCCTGGGGCACGCGCCGCTCGGTGATGTCGAGCTCGGCGAGCACCTTGACGCGCGCGATCGCCTGCTCGGCCTGCGCGCTGTCCTGGATCAGCTTGACCTGCGAGAGGATGCCGTCGATGCGGAACTTGATGGCGAGGCCGGCGGGCAGGGTCTCGAGGTGGATGTCGCTCGCGCCGAGGAGGAGGGCGTCGCGCAGGGTGGAGCGCACCAGGCGCACGACCTCGCTCGACTCGTCGCCGATCGCCTTGAGCGAGAGGTCCTCGACCCGCCCGCTCTCGGCCGGCCCGGTGGCGGCCTGCGCCTCGACGTCGTCGAGGGCGTGCATCGATTCCTCGTGGGAGGCGAGGAAGGCGACGAGGTCGCCGCGGTGCACCAGGCACCAGCTGAACGGCTCGGCGATGCGCTCCTCGGCCCACGCATGCAGCTCGCCCGAGAACGGGTCGTCGAAGGCGAGCAGCAGCCTGCCGTCGGCCGCGCGCAGCAGCGCGCAGCCGCGCTGCGAGCATTCGCCGAAGGGCAGGAGCTCGAATGCCGCGGTCGCCTCCCTCAGCTGGGACATGGTCAGGTACTCGAGGCGCAGCGTCTTGGCGAGCCGCGCGGTGAACGCGTCGGCGTCGCCCTGCTGCGTCTCCTCGAGCACGTCCACCAGTCGCCGGCGCGAGGCGGAGGCGAGCTTGCGCGCCTGGGCGATCTCGCCCGCGGTAATGGTCATTGCAGGTTCCCCGCGAGCTCGAAGATCGGCATGTACATGAGGATCACGATGACGCCGATGACCAGGCCGATGATGGTCATCAGGATCGGCTCGAACAGGCGCGTGAACCAGTCGACCCAGCGCGCCATCTCCTCGTCGTGGAAGGCGGCGATCTGCTCGAGCATCTCGCCCATGTTGCCGCTTTTTTCCCCGACATTCAGCATGCGCAGCGCCACCGGCGTGGTGAGGCCGTTCGCTTCCATGGACTGCGCTACGCCGCGGCCCTCGCGGATCGCCCGGCTTGCGCGCGCGAGCCGCTCGCGCAGGAGCGGGTGCAAAAGCTCCCCGCCCATGTCGAGCGCCGACACGAGCGGCGTGCCGCCGCGCAGCAGCATGCCGATGGTGCGGTAGAAGCGTGCCAGCTGGTACATCCTGAGGCGCTCGCCGAGCGCCGGCAGGCGCCACAGCGCGTCGCCGATCGCGGTGCGCACGTTGGCCAGCCGCAATGCATACACTCCGAGAACAATCAGTCCCCCAAAAACCGAAAGGAACACCGGGGCGTGCTTGTCAACCGCGCTTCCCCAGGTGAGAAGCAGGCGCGAGAAGAGCGGCAGCGCGCTGCCGCGCTCCTCGTAGATGCGGCCGAAGCGCGGCACCACGTAGAGCAGCAGGAACAGGCTCACGATCCCGCCCACCCCGATGAGCAGCGCCGGGTAGATCGAGGCGTTCACCACGCGCTTCTTGATTGCCTCGAGCTGGGCCGCGTAGGCGACGTAGCGCCCGAGCGCCGGCGCAAGGTCGCTCGTCTTCTCGCTCGAGCGCACGGTGGCGACGTAGAGCGGCGAGAACGTCTGCGGGAACTCCTCGAGCGCGTTCGAGAACGTCTGGCCCTCGCGCAGCACCTCGACCAGGCGCTCGATGATGCCGCGCCAGTCGCCGCGCTTCTCCTTCTGCGCCAGCGTGTCGATCGCCTCGGGCAGGGGCAGGCCGGCGTTCAGCAGTACGCGCAGCTCCTGGCTGAAGAGCGCCACCGGGAACCGCTCGCCGCCGCGGCGCCACGGCAGGCCGAGCGAGCCCTTGGCGCGCACGCTGAGCACGGTGTAGCCGCGCCCCTCGAGCTGGCGCACCGCGGTGACTTCATCTGGGGCCTGGAAGTCGAGCGCCTCGACGGCGCCGCCGGGTCCGATCGCCTTGAGCTCGAAGCGCATTTCGCGGCGGGCCTAGTGGTTCGTGAGGTCGGCGTTCTCGCCGCTGCCGCCGGGCTGGCCGTCCTTGCCGTAGGAGAGGAGGTCGAACTCGCCCTTCTCGCCCGGGAACTTGTAGACGTAGGGCCTTCCCCAGGGATCGAGCGGGATGTCCTTGCGCAGGTAGGGCCCGGCCCACTTCGGCTCGTTGGCGGGCTTGGTGACCAGCGCCTTCAGTCCGGCTTCGTTGTCGGGATAGCGGCCGGTGTCGAGGCGGTACTGGTCGAGCGCCTTCTCGAGGGCGTCGATCTGCGCCCTGGCGACCTGGATTTCCGATTTCCCGACCTGGCCGAAGTAGCGCGGCGCGACGAAGCCGGCGAGCAGGCCGATGATCACCACGACCACGAGCAGCTCGAGCAGCGTAAAGCCGCGCATGCCACCACCCCGTTGAATTCGAGCCTCTTTGGGGCCCATCGTGACTTTCCTTTCCGAACCGCTATGTTAGACGAGAAACCGGCGCCGGAATGCCGCGGGCGGCGATTGTCGGATTTACACGGGCAAGACCCGTTGCACGCCGAAAGTCATATTGCGTCAATGCTTTTTTCGTGTTCTGTCATCTCGCTGAAACGAGCGCGCCGGGAAAAAGCTCGATCCGGATGGCGAGGAAGTGGGGTACGGCCCACTCGCAGGCTGCGCCCTCATTCATCTTCATCGCTCATGAACCGATGAACGAGCCGAATTGGTAGCGCCCGCACCGTCGCATATCGTGGCTCGGGAGGAGGAGCCATGAAAAAGCATGGAGTTTCGCGCAGGGATTTCCTGAAGTCGGGCGCGCTCGCCGCATCGGCGGGCGGCCTCACCGCAGCAGTCGCGAGCGCCACGGCCGGCGGGTCGTCCGAGCGCAGCGAGGATCTCGTCCTGGTGAACGGCCGCATCCACACCATGGACGACAAGAACCGGATCGTCGATTCGGTCGCGATCCGCAACGGCCAGTTTGTTTCGATCGGGCACGACTCCGGGTCGCGCTCCGGCAAGCGCATCGACCTGCGCGGCCGCACCGTGGTGCCGGGCCTCATCGAGAGCCATACCCACTTCGTGAGCCTCGCCAACCGGCCTGGCTACCACGTGGCGCAATGGGAGCTCGCCAACAACATCGGCGAGGTCCTCGCGCTGCTCGCCGAGCGCCGCGCGCGCGGCGACGTGCCCCCGGGCGCCTTCATCACGGCGATGGGCGCCGGCACGCCGCGCATGTTCGCGGAGCTGCGCCTGCCCACGCTCCAGGAGATCGACGCGGTCGTGTCCGACCGGCCGGTGTTCCTCTACCAGGGCGGCGGCGGCCCGGCGCGGACCAATTCACTCGGCAAGGCGTTTTTCGCCACCGTCACGAATCCCACGGTGACAGTCGGCGCCGATGGGACCATCGCCGGCGGCAATCCGAACCAGGCAAATGCCGCGCTGTACCACCTGCGCATCCGGCAGACCTTCGAGGACAAGAAGCGCAGCGCGCTCGACGCGCAGGCGTACTCGGCGAGCGTCGGCATCACCGCCGTGCTCGACCAGACGCTCGTCGCGAGGGCCGACGGCACCCTGAACCCGGCCCTCTACGACCCGCAGCCGACCGACGCGCTCTTCACGCTCAACCATTACCGCATGTACGACGCGTGGCTGCAGCTCGAGCGCGAGCACCGCAACCTGATCCGGCTGCAGATCAACTTCCTGCACAACCAGGGCTTCGACGCCCGGTTCGGAGCCACGATCGACAGCCAGCTGCCGGAGCTGCGCGAGCGGCTCAAGAACCAGTTCCAGTTCTTCGGCAACGACATGGTGCGCACCGGCGCGATCGGCGAGTGGGCCGCGCCCTTCGCCGCGCCGAGCAACCCCAACGGCTTCGCGGTGTGGCTGGAATCGCAGCGGCTGGTCGCGAAGGCGCGGTGGAGGAATGAGAACGCCCAGGGCGGCACGCCGACCAACAACGATGCGATCGAGCAGGTGGTGTCGACCTACGAGCAGATGGACGCGGAGCAGATCGCCGCGGGCTTCCCGGACGGCATCAAGAGCCTGCGCTGGGGCCTGCAGCACGTCGATTTCGCCACCCCGACGCAGCTCGCGCGGCTGAAGGCGCTCAACTGCGGCGTCTCGATGTCTGGTTTCCGCTGGCTGAATGGCGTGCCGCGCGCCGACGGGCTGGCGGTCGGTCCGCTCTATCCGCAGATCCTCGCGAGCGGCATCCCCGCAGGCATGCACGAGGACGGCGTGCACATCGCGCCGCATAACCCGTGGTTCGCGCTGCACTACGCCACCACCGGCCTCAACGTGCTCGGCCAGCAGATCAACCCCGGACAGCAGATCACGCGCCAGCAGGCGCTCCACGCGTACACGCGCGGCAACGCCTGGTACATGAACCGGGAGAACGAGCTCGGCTCGATCGAAAAGGGCAAGTTCGCCGATCTCGTGGTGCTCGATCGCGACTTCTTCGGGGTGAGCGACGCGGACGCGAGGAAAGTCCGCTCCGTGCTCACCGTAGTCGCCGGGAAAGTGGTCTACGACGCGGGCGTGGTGCACTTCGACCGCGACGACGATGACGACCGCGGCCATGACCGCGACGACGACGACGACGATCGCGGTCACGGCAAAGGCAGGTAGTTTTTTCAAATAACGAAGAGGAGGAGTCCAGATGACGTTGACCACGCGAGCGCTTGCGCTCGGCCTTTTACTGCTGTCACCGTTCGCGATGCCCGGGGCGCAAGCCGAATCGTTTTGCGTTCCCGGTCCAGGCGACGTTCCGGAAACCACCCTGCAAGGCGGCCTCACGACCGAGAAGCGCAATGCGCCAGGCGGCTTCCAGGGCGAGCAGTGCGGGCTGCGCCAGGTCGGGAACAACCTGCTCCTGAATGAGCAGGGAAGGCCGCGCGGCAGCTTCGGCGACGTCCAGATCATGGGTCACTGCGCCTACGCCAGCATGCGCGATCCGTCCAACCTGGCGTTGGAGAGCACCGGGACGGCGGTCCTCGACGTCCGCGTTCCGTCCAACCCAATCTGGGTGCGGACGCTGCGAACGCTGGCCATGCAGCGCGCCTATTCCGCGTTCGAGATCCAAAAGCACATCATGATCAGCGCATTCAAGGACTTCGGGCCGAACGGCGACAACTGGTTCGACATCTACGACGTCTCGGGCGATTGCCTCAACCCGAAGCCGCTCGCGGTGAACACGCCCGAATCGATCCTGACGCGGAAGATCACCACCGCGGGCGGCAACCACGACGGCTGGCTCACGCCGGACACCAAGACCTACTATGGGATTCCATTCGGGGGCGTGCGCATCCTCTCCGGTACCGCCGACGCTCCGGTGCTGAACCCGACGCGCATCGACATGCACGTGCTCGACATGACCGATCCGGCCAATCCGAAGCGTCTGCTGACCTGGAACCGCCTGCAACTGCCGGCCGAGGTCCAGCCGCGTGTTCTCGCCACTACAAATTTCCACGACGTGAGCTCGAACGAGGACGGCACTCGCGTGTACCTCGCGCTCTACGGCGGCAACAACTCGCTCGGCGGCAACAACAACAACCCGATTCCCGCGCAGAACCAGCGCTGCTCGAACGGACTGCTGATCCTCGATTCCTCCGAGGTCCAGGCGCGCGTTCCGAATCCCCAGCTCAAGTACGTGAGCTTCCTCTCCTGGTGCGACCAGCAGATCGACCCCGACTACGGCGACGGCTCGACCGCCTCGGCGCATGCCACGGAGTACGTGATTCACGAGAACGGCAAGCCCTACATCGTCTCGACCGACGAGTCGTCCGCCGGGCTCGACGGCGAGTGGACCCAGCACCCCAGGCAGCGCACCTTCAGCCGCCTGATCGACATCAGCGACGAGCAAAACCCGCGCGTCGTGGCTACGTTCAAGCCCGACGTGAACGACCCGGACAACGTCGCCCGCGTCATGGCCGAGCAGATCAACGGCGGCATGCTGCACTACATCGGCTTCGACGACCGCAACCACATGCGCCGGGTGATCTTCGCCGGCGCGAACCAGGGCATCCGCGTGGTCGACTGGCGCGACCCGGAGAATCCGAAGGAGATCGCCTACTACAAGGCGCCAAGCGTGGTCACCACCCAGCCCGGCGAGAACGACTTTACCCGTCCCGACCCGCGCTACGACCCGGCGGCGTGCCTCATCTATACCGGCTGGAACCAGGGCGGCCTGAGGATTCTCGAGCTCACGAACCCCGAGTACAACGAGTGCATGCGCCGTGAAGCAAAAGGCGACGGCTGGGTCGCCACAGGCGGCAAGGGCAAGGCGCACTTCCATGTCGATGCGCGGCGCAATGGCAGCGGCATCGAGGGTGGTGTCGACCTCAAGGAGCAGGCCTCCAAGACCTCGATCGAGATCACGAGCCTGAACTTCCTCGGCAGCGTGCGCGACGCGTGCGGCGACATCCTGCCGACCGCCAACGCGGTGCAGCTCAACGGAAGCGGGACCTTCAACGGCGCCCCGGCCTCGTTCCGCGTCTGCGTGCAGGACAACCGCGAGGGCGAGGCGAAGCAGGCGGACCGCTTCCACATCGTCTGCACCGCGGGATGCTCGTACAGTGCGAGCGGCGAGCTCGGCGGCGGCAGGGTGGAAGTGACCCAGCACTGAGCCGCGGCTCCTGTTGTAAGCTCCGGAGGCCGGGCGCTGCCCGGCCTTTTTCATGAGAAGAAGAGAATTCCTACTGGCGCTCGGCGCGGCGCCGCTCGCGGGCGTCGCGGCCGAGCCGGCGAGCAGGGCGTTCGAGGTCGCCATCGCCAAGGGGCGGGTAGACGCCGCACAGGAGACCGTCCGGGTCAAGAAAGGGGACAAAGTCGAGTTGAGATGGACCAGCGACCGGCGCATTGCCCTGCATCTGCACGGCTACGATATCGAGACGACGGTGACGCCGGGGACGCCGGCGGTGATGGCCTTCCAGGCGCGCATCGCAGGCCGCTTTCCCGTGTCCGAGCACGGGCACGGCTCGCGCCACGAGCGGCCGGTCTTGTATTTGGAAGTACTCCCCTAGCAGCCGCGGCGCACGGCTTCGGCCAGCGCTTCGACCTGCCGCTGCCTCTCTGGCTCTGGGTGAGCGGCGCTGGCGCGACCATCGTCCTCACGTTCGCCGCGATGGCGCTCTTCTTCCGCGAGCGCAGCTTCACCGCCTTGAGCGTGGGACGGAGCCTCTTTTCCGTTTCTCCCCGCGTGGTCGCAGGGGCCCGGATCCTGGCGCTCCTCGTCTTTCTCTTCACCGTCTGCGCCGGGTTTCTCGGCGCGCAGGATCCTTATCGCAACCTCATCACCACGATGGTGTGGGTGACGTGGTGGGTGGGTTTCGCGTTCGTGTGCGCGCTCGTCGGCGACCTCTGGGCGCTCGCGAGTCCCTTTCGTATCCCATTCAAGGGATTCCTGAGATATCCAGAGCAGCTGGGCGCCTGGCCGGCAGTGATGCTGTTCTTCGCCTTCGCCTGGGCCGAGCTCGTGTGGCACGACAAGGATGTGCCGGCGTACCTCGCGAGCGCGGTGCTCGGCTACGCGGTTCTCACCTGGACCGCGATGGCCGTCTTCAGGGCCGAGGCGTGGCTGAGACACGGCGAGGCATTCTCGGTCGCGTTCGGCGTGCTGGGGCGCTTCGCGCCGCTCTACGCGCAGGGCGGCACGCTTCGCGTCCGCGTACCCGGCGCGGGCCTGCTCGCGGTCGAGCGCGTTCCGGTCTCCCTCGCGGTCTTCGTGCTTCTCATGCTCTCGAGCGTGACCTGCGACGGCTTCTTCGAGACGCCGCTCATGCGCAGCCTGGAAACCGCGGCGCTCTCGTCGCCGCCACTCGCCTCGGCGCTTTTCACGCTGTCGGAATGGGGCCTGGACGAATCGCAGACCATCAGGAGCGCGACGCTCGCCGCGTTTCCCGTCATCTTCGTCGCCGCGTTCTGGCTCACCGCGTGGGCTATGCTGCGTCTTTCAAAACAGAATCAAAGCGTAAGTCAAACGGCGGGTGCATTCGTGCTCACGCTCGTGCCCATCGCCGTCGCCTACCACCTCGCGCATTACTTTTCTCTGCTGGTGACGGCGGGGCAGTTCATGATCCCGCTCGTCTCCGACCCGTTCGGCTTCGGCTGGAATCTCTTCGGCACCGCCGGCTACAAGGTCGACCTCGGCGCGGTGAGCCCCGACGTGTTCTGGTACGGCGCGGTGTTCCTGATCGTGACCGGCCACGTGATCGCCGTCGTGCTCGCGCACGTCGCCGCGCTGCGGCTTTTCGGCAGCGCCCGAGCTGCGGCCGCGAGCCAGGTGCCGATGGTGGCGCTCATGGTCGCCTACACCATGCTCAGCCTCTGGATCCTCGCCCAGCCGATCGTCGGCTAGCGCGGCGCGCTCTGGTTCCGCTGCCCCTGCGAGCGCGCCTGGAAGCCGGCATCGCTGGTCGACCAGTGGAAGTGCACGATGCGAAACAGTCCGGCGACGCGCCGCAGGATCACCGTCTCGAGCGTCACCTGGTCGATCGGAGTGCCGTCGGCCTGCTTCCCGGTGACGCGGTAGGTGCTGAGCACCCAGCGCTCGTTGCCTTCGCCCCCCACGCGCCGTGTCTCGAGCTTCCATTGCGTCGCGACCGCGAGGTCCATGTCGAAGGGGAGATGCGTGAGGGCGTAAGCCTCGACCGTCGGATCCACGCCGCCGAACTCGAACACCACGAGACCGCGGTCGAGCAGCGACAGCGCGGCCGCGGTGTCCTTGTTGCGCATCGCGGCGTGGAAGGCATCGACCGCCTCGGCCGGAAGGCGCGTGCCCTGGGCCCCGGCCGACCCCGCCACGAGGCAGGCGAGGGCGCAGGCAAGGACGAGGCAGAGCCGCCTCATCGCTGGAGCTCGATCTCCTCGACGACGAAGACGTCGCGCACCGCGATGCCGTTCAGCGGCCCGTCGGCGGCGCTCACCGTGATCTCGGAATCGGTGTTGGACTGGACCTCGAACGCGGCGGAAAAGCGCTTGCCGGCGAGGAACGTGAGCCGCCAGCCGCGCAGCTCGCCCGGCGGATATTCCTTGGGCGTGCTCGCCGGCGGCCCGATCGGCGTGCCGCGGAACGAGAAAATGCGGCCCTCGGCGTCGGGCTCGCCGAGCGCCGTGATCATCCCGGCGAGGCGCTTCAGCGCCGGGTCGACTCGGACGACGTCGTCGTGCCCCGCCTGGGCGAAGGCGATGCCGGATCCGAGGACGGCCGCGGCGAGCCGCGTCGCGAAGCGCATCCCCGGATCTTAAAGCACCTCCTCAGTCGTGATCGTGCCCGCGCCCGCGATCGGTGTGCTTACCGCGGAACTGTGCCCGGATTTCGCCGCCGGGAAATTGAGTCGAATGGACATTCACATACGCGGCGCCCGCGCGGATCGCAGCAATGATCTCCGCCAGCTCGCCGGCTGCGATGCCCTGGCCCGCGGGCCCGATGACATCTGCCGCCCTGATGTGCCCAGATATCGTTCCCATCTGCGGGCAGGGTTGCGTACCGGCGGGGCCGTTGCCGAGATTGGTGCAGAGAAAGATGCTGATGCCTCCGGTGATGGCGCGCGCGCCAAAATGGATGTGCGCCTGCAGGACGTTCGTGGGGAAGCCGCGGTAGCTCAATTCCCAGTCGATCTGGCTGTCGTGGTCGACGATTCTCGCCTCGAACTCCCCGGACGCAGGCGAGGAAAGCGTGAGCGGCGTCTCCTGGAAGCCGGTGAGCTTCAGGCGGAACTTGTCGTCATTGTCCCGATCGGCGAGTGCGCAGGGTGCGAATACGAGAGCGGTCGCTGCCGCGAGCAGAGCCTTCTTCATACGTGTCCTCCTTCCCTTGGGCTGGTCCTAACGCGGGAAGGTGCGGCTCCCGAAGCTCGCGCTTCGGAACCCGCGCTCCTCCCCTGCGGTGAACCTATTGTGCGCCGAAACTATTCCGTTGTGATGACGGATTGGCTTGGTTCTAACCCTTGTGCTTCTTGTGCGGCTTGCGGCACTCGAAGTTTGCCGCGTCGTCGGTGCTGCCGCTGCCCTTGTAGACGGCGCGCTCCGGGTACGGGCAGATCGGCCGGGTGCGATCGACTACCCCGTTCGTCTTGTGCGAGGCAACGATGCGGCGCGGCGGCATGCCATGCTCGACCCAGCGCTCGAGATCCGGAAGCGAGTCGTAGGTGTCCGGCCCTAAGCTGCCGCTCGCGCTGGGCACCATGAACAGGCGGAAGAACTCGCGCGTCCTGCCGAAGCGGATGTGCCCCTCGTTGTGGCGCCCGTGCATCTCCTCGGCCACTTGCTCGTAGTACTCGATGCTCTTGAGCGCCGTGTGCGTGGTGCTGCTCCAGAGATGGGAGAACAGGATCTTGCCGCCGCGCTTGCGGTAGGCGGAAAGGTCGGGATCGACGGCGTCGATCAGCGGCGAGAAGCGCGCCTTGGTGCTGGTGAAGTCGCTGTCGAAGTTGAACGTGCGGTAGTCCCAGGTCGGGTCGTTGTAGACCATGAACTTGAAGAACTGGTCCGCGGTGGCGAAGATGTTGGGCCCCGCGGTGTGGCCACCCCAGCCGCGCTCGCTGCCGCGCGGCAGGCCGGGATAAAGCTCCTCGCCGGTGCGCGGGTTGCGCGGCCCCTGGTAGACCTTCTCGAGCGCGGTGACCTGCGCCTGCGTCAGGCAGGTCTTCGGATCCTGCCCGGCCTTGCAAAGCAGGCTCGCCGGCTGGAAAGTGCACTCCCGCGGGTCGTCGAGCACGCCGTCTTTGATGCCGTCGATCTCATCGCAGGCCGCGACCACCGCGTTGTTGATGAGCGTCAGGGTTGCGCCTGCCAGCGGCGTCGGCTGGGCCGCGCCGAACGTTACCTGCCCGTTCCACACGTACTGCACGCGGTTGCCGATCTGGTCGAAGTTCGCCGAGCCGCCGATGTTGATGCCGTCGAAGTCGTCGGGGAAGCGCTGCGCCGCCATTAGGCCTTCCTTGCCCCCGGTCGAGCAGCCGTTGAAATAGGAGAACCTCGGCTTCTTGGCGTAGAACGCCTCGACGATCGCCTTGCTCTTCACCGCCGTCTCGTGGATTCCGCGCGAGCCATAGTCGACGATCTGCTGCATGTTCTGCATCCACGCGGTGCCGCTGCCCTGGTGGCCGGTGTCGGTGCCGGCCACGGCGTACCCCTTGTTGAGCTCGGGGCCAAGGTCGACGTAGTCGATGTTGCCGGCGAAGCCATGGTTGCCGTAGCCCTGGAACTTGCCGTTCCAGCCTTGGAGCGGCAGCCAGACTTCGAACTTGATCTGCGGCTCGATCGTGCCCTGCACGCGGCAGAACGCAACCAGCGTCGCGGCCGCGTTGTCGTGGCTGCAGGTCGGCGCGATATTGGTGCTGCCGGTGATTGCCGAAAGCGGCCCGGCCGGCACTTCGACCGCGGAGTTGATGAGCGTATCGGGCAGATTCAGCGTGACCAGGTCTGCACAGGCCATCGGGGTAGGGGCGTGTTTCCTCTTGCTGTTGTCGGCGCTGACGGCCGTGGCGAGCGCCATCGCGCAGACTGCAAAGGCAAATCTGCAATGTTTCATCCGGTCCTCCTGTTTTGTTGTCGAGACGAACTGGAGACGGGCCACAGCCGGCCCGCGCCGCCATGCGCGGCGGCGCGAGACCGGTTATCGCCCGTCAAGGCTGAAGAGACTTACGGCGCGGCGGGATTGCACTTGCCGTTGTCGCCGGGCTGGTTGCACACGTTGCTCGCGATCGCCTGGTCCACCAGCACTTTCCAGTCGTTCGGGAAGCCGACCGGTGCGGTCTTGGCCGCGCAGGTCGACGACGGCTGCGGCGGCAGAGAACCGTCGGTCGCCGCCTCTGGGCCTACCAGGAGGTAACCGCGGCAAGCGGCGTTGTTGGCCGCCTTTTTCACCGCGGCGACGTAGCCGGCGTGCGTGCCATAGCGTTCTTCCAGAGACGGACGCGGATCGGGCAGGCCGGTCTCGGGATGGATTGCTGCCAGGCGCTGCGCCTTGGTCTTGGCGAACGGGATCATGCCGCCGATGTAGTCGCAGACCTGTCCGGCGTGGAACGGCCGGCCGTCGAACTTGGCGCCGTCGTTCGGCCCGGCGGTGAGGTTCCAGCCGAGGTACGTGCCCAGCGGCGCGTCGTTCAGCACGGTCGGCACTCCGCCGCGCTCGTTGCCGTCGCCGGTGACCTTCGGCACCAGCATCTTGATGACGTGCCGGATCGGCGGCGGCGCGTTGGTGGGCACGCCGTTCGCCTCGCTGTGGTCGTAATCGGGGCCCCAGTCGTAGTCGAACACCGGGAAGATGAAATTCTCCGGCTTGAAGACCGAGCTCGGCACGCCCGGAATTCCGGCCGGGAAGCCCATGTCCCTCATGTTGGGCTCGGCGAGCAGGGGTTCGTGGTGATGATGACCCTTGTGGTGACCATCGTGGCCGTGATCGTCGTGCCCGTGGCCGTGATCGTCGTCGCGGTCGTCTTTTCCGCCGTTCACGACGTCCTCAAGGCGGCCGAGCGTCGGCCACTGGCTCGCCGGCGGCGGGGTGCCGTTCATGACCCACTCGCGCAGCGCGACGCGCATGCGGTTGACGAGCTGCGTGGCGGGCACCGGGTTGGCGCGGTAGACGCCGCGGCCCCAGTTGTTGCCGGGGCAGTTCACCGCGTTGTCGGCGATCGCTTCGTTGAAGCCGCCGCCGCCGCCGCCGTGCGTGGAGCTCGGCAGGTAGTAGCGGCGCACATTGCTCGGCAACGGAATGTCCTTCTTCGCGTCGGTGCCGACCCAGGAGGTGGTCATCTTGAGCGCGAACACCTCGGCGCCGCCGAAGGTCTCGACCACCTTCGGGCAGGTGTCGGTGCGCCGGCAGCGATCCAGGATGCCGCGCGTGGGCAGATGCCTTACGTGATCCTCGTACGGCGACCACCATTGCGGGCCTTCGCTGCCCATCTGGTAGAGCTCGAGCACGCCGTCGGGCTGGCCCCAGCGCGAGTTGTTCGCGACGCGGCGGCCGGCGATGAGCGGCCAGGCGCCGTCGTGCACGATGCGACCCCGCTCGTCCTCGTTCATGCCGAGGAAGATGTAGTGGCGGGTGAAGTTGCCCGACTGCGAGGAGCCGCGGATGATCGACCAGCGGATGTTGCTGCCGAGCGGGTTCGGGTTGCCGAAATCATCCTTGGATGCGTAGCGGAAGAACGAGCCGAGGTCGCGGAACGCGGCGGTGCCGGCGCCGAGCACGTACGGATCCTTCACCTTGTACCTGAGCTGGTAGAGCTTGGTCGCCTCGAAGCCGTTCTTCATGCACACCTGCACCGGCAGGGTAGTGACCGGCAGCGGCGCGGCGAAGGTGCCTCCGCCGCAGAATTTCCAGTCGCTGTTCGGGATGGTTTCGCCCTCGGTGATGTTGCCGTTGATCGTCTCGTTCAGGTGGACCGTCAGCTTCGCCCCGGCGTTGTTCGCCGAGTCGGCCGGGAAGTAGGGAATCGGATTGCCCATGACGTTGAGCGGTGCGGCGTCCAGGCCGCTGCGGTTGATGATCCGCCCGATAATGTTCCCGGTGACGCCGGTGACCACCGGCGTCTTGACCCACTCATTGGCCGACGGCGCCACGGGCGTGAGGCTGTCCGCGTTGGCCGGAACCGCCGTGGCCCCGGCGTTGTCGCCCTGCCAGGCGCTGCTCAGGCCGACGTCGCGAGAGTTGCGCAGGTCGGCGCTGATCGTGATCCTGCCGCCGCGGTTGGGCACGTCGTGCCACAGGAGCCCGCTCGACTGGGACATGTCGACGGGCTTGACGAGGAAGAACGAGGAGATGTACTCGACCTTGCCCTTCGCGTTGCGCTTGGCCTTGTTCAGGTCGGTGATCTCGGAGTTCTGGAACTCGTGCGGGTCGAGCTCGCCGAAGGCCCGCCCGGTGATCGTTTCATAAGGGACGCTCTGGCCGGTGAGCGCCTGCGTCTGGTCGATCACGATCCGCGTGACGCGGGCTTCGGCCGGCGTTGGAACAGCGAGCGCTGCCGCGACCGCGCTGGCCGCTAGGGTTAACCGGTATGGCGTGGTGTTCATTTCTTCTCTCTCCTCTGTCGGTCAATCGTCGTGGCCATGGCCGTGGCCGTGACCGTGGTCATCATCGTGATCGTGCTTGCCGTGAGGCTTCCTCGGCTCGCACGCGGGCAGCGTCTGCGGTGTCGGCAGCACGGCGGGCGCGTTCGGCACGCCGCGGGTCACGCCGGCCTGCATCAGGCGCGTCTCTTCGAACGCGGCGTCCTCGCACAGGAGTAGCCGGTCTTCGACCATGTCGTTCAGCGCGGCCCGCACCTTGCCGTGATAGTCGTCGAAGGTGGGATAGCGCGCGGCGACCGACGGACGCGGATCGTTCTTCGCCGCGCGGTCGGCTTCGGTCATCGCGAATGGAATGAACTGCCCGTTCGCCTCGCAGCCGTCGTTCGCCTGCGCGCCGCGCCGCAACGCCCAGCCGGTGTAGGTGGCCAGAGGCACGGTCACGTCGGCGAGGCGCACCCCCGCGATGTCGTTGCCATCGCTATCGGTCTTCGGGATGAAGCTCGGATAGATCGGCCCGTTCGCCGGATTGTCCTGGTAGGTGGTGGGGAACGCGGGCAGCACGACGCCAGGAATCGGCGTGATCGCCGGCGGGTTGATCGTGGCGATGCCGGTCTCGTAGAAGCCGTGACCGTAGTCGAAGTGGTAACGGGTCGTCTTCAGCCCCGTGTAGGTGACGAACGGGCCGCCGCTGTCGGCGAAGGGGCTCGGAATGTTCGGAAAGCCCATGCCCGACTGCGGCAACGGCGGCACGAGCGTGCCGTCCCGCAGCCTCGGCACCCGGCTGTGCGGCGGCTTTCTGCCCTCGGTGGCCCATTCGTCGAGCGCGATGAAGAGCGCGCGCTGCACGGGCGCGGAGTTCAGCGGATTGTCGCGCTGCTGGCACACGCCCCTGTTGGGCGCTGCGTCGGTGCCGGCGTTGCCGGTGCCGTGGCGCATGCTCGACATGAAGTAGTTGCGCGTAAAGGGCGAGTCGGGCAGGTCACGGCGGCCGTCCGGGGTCGTGGTCAGGAGCGATGCGGCCTTCACCCAATACTCGTTCCCCGAGTAGATCTCCACGCCGAGCGGGCAGGTGTCGCTCTTCTCGCAGCGCGCGTAGCGGCTGTCGACCTGGCGGGTGATCGGGTCGAAGGTGGCGACGTTCGCGAACGGGAAGCGGCCCTCGATGTAGAGGTGGTTCTGGCGGTTGCGCTCGGTGCGCCCGGTCTGGGCGAAGCGGTAGTTCATGTTGATGCCGTTGCCGGCGGCGATCCACTGCATGTGGCCGTCGAAGGCCTTCTTGCCGCGCTCGGTCTCGTTGAAGCCGAGGTGGCGGAAGTCGTTGAGGAAGCGCCCCGGCTGCGAGGAGATCTCGGTGTACACGCGCCGCACGTGACTGGCGAGCGGGTTCGCGTTGCCGAAATCGTCGCGCCGCTCGTAGCGCAGGAACTCCATCCAGTCGCGCACCGCGGCGAAGCCCAGGCCCAGCACCTTCGGGTCCTTGGCGGTGTACGAGAACTCGTAGATGTCGTTCGCCTGGAAATTGCCGGTGAGGCTGATCGCCGTGCCGTCGGCGTTGTAGCTCCAGCTCGTCGCGGGAACGACCTGCGGCGCGTCGTCGAGGTGCACGCGGTGGGTGAGCGTGGCCGTCGACTTGTCGAGCGTCGCTGCCGGATAGGTCAGGCCCGCGGACGCCGTGGCCGCGCCGACCACGATGTACTCGTACGACGGCCCGGTGATCGTGCCGGTCGGGTTCGAGGCCGTGGGCTTGAACCTGGCGATCGGGAAGTTTGCCGACGCGTTCAGCGTGTCGAGGGTGCCGAGGTCCTCCCAGCCGCTCCAGACCAGGCTGAAGCCGCGCGGCATGAGGAAAGAGTTCGCGAGCACCGTCGGGTCGGTGATCGAGCCCGGGTCGTCGCCGCCGCCGCTGACGCGGCCGAGGGCGCTCCAGGTCTTGCCGCCGCGGTTGGGCGGCTCGTACATCACCTTGTCGGCGCCTTTCCTGAGGTCGATCGGCCTAAGAATGTAGAAGTTGAAGGAGTACTCGACCTTGCCGCGCGCATTCACCGGCGCGAACTCGATGTCGACGATGTCGCGGTTCAGGCGGCTCTTAGGATCGACCTCGCCGAACGCCTTGCCGACGAGCTTCTCGTACTGTCCGACGCCGGGCCACGAGAAGCCGCCGAAGGTCGGCGATTCGGTGGTGGTGATCTCGATGCGGGTGATGCGCGCCTCGGCAAGCGGGGCGGCAAAGATGCCGGCCGCGGCGAGCGCGATCAGGGTCTTGTTCATCGTTGCTGGTCCTCTCCTGGGTTCAATCGAATAGGCAAATCACGACGTCGGGCTCGCGACGCGAGCGGCGCGGGTCGGCATCCTGGAGTCCCCTCCTCAAGGGAATATCTTGCAACGATTCTATTCCGCACGTCCGCCGCGCATTCATGACGGACAAGCATCAATTCAAGAGCATCTCTAATGGATGAGTGCCGACTGACGAAGTAGCGTGGAGGCAAGAAAGTCGCGTCCAACTTCAGAGGAGGGGTCGCGTATGAAGGCATTTCTCGCCGCGCTCTTGGGCTTGTTTTTTTCTGCCGCCATTTGGGCCCACGACGGCCCCGATCTCGAAATCGTCACCCTGTCGAACCGCGCCGACCTGATCAGCGGCGGCGACGCGCTGGTCGAGGTTCGCGTGCCGAAACAGGTTTCGCTTTCCGCGGTGAAGGTCAAGCTGAACGGCCACGACATCACTTCGTCCTTCAAGACGAACGCGGCTGCGCGAACGCTGCGCGGCCTCGTGACCGGATTAGCCGACGGGCGTAACGACCTCGTCGCCGAGGCCGACAGCAAGGGCAAGGGCAAAGACAAGGACGACGGCAAGGAGGTGAGGCTCACCATCACCAACCACCCGATCGGCGGCCCGGTGCTACTGGGCTCGCAGACGCAGCCATGGATCTGCGCCACGCCCACGCCGGTTGCCCAATCGGGCAACACGCCGGCGTCGAACGCGAGCGGCCTGACGACGTTTGCGTTGGATGCGCAATGCAACATCGCTACCGAGTTCAAGCTGTTCTACCGCACCACGAACTCGCCTTGCTCGAGCGCGCTGCCGGATCCGAGCCCGCCGGCGGCGCCGCCGACGAACAACTGCTTCAAGCCGTTTACGCCCGGCAGCGCGCCGGCTGATCTTGCCATGACCACCACGACCGCCGGACTGACGGTGCCGTACATCGTGCGCGTCGAGCGCGGAACGCTGAATCGCGGCATCTACGACATCGCGGTGCTGTTCGACCCCGCCAAGCCGTGGTCGGCGCTCGCGCCGCAGCAGCAATGGAACGGCAAGGTGGTCTACAGCTTCGGCGCCTCGACCGGCCAGCCGAGGCTTCAGTTCCGCACCGAGCAGAACTGGGCTGATGACTCGGCCCTGTCGCGCGGCTTCATGGTCGTCGACAACAGTCTCACCGACTCACTCTTCAACTCGAACCGCGTGCTGAATGCGGAGACGCTGATGATGATGAAGGAGCACATCATCGACGCGTACGGCGAGATCGCGTACTTGATGGGCAACGGCTGCTCGGGGGGCTCGATCCAGCAGAACACCGCCGCCTCGATCTTCCCCGGACTGCTCGATGGCATCCAGCCGAGCTGCGACTACCCGGATTCGATCACCACCGGCCTCGAGGTAACCGACTGCGTGCTGCTGGTGAACTTCTACGCCGGACCGGAGTGGAAGTCGTTGATGACCGGCCTGACCCAAGCGCAGATCAACGCCAAGAAGGCCGCGATCAACGGCCACCTCGACCACAGCGGCTGCCATGGGTGGAACAACTCGTTTGGCTTCAACAACAAGCCCGGAAACTACGCCCGCACGCTGGTCATCGACAACACCACCGGCGCGCTGGCCACTCTGGCCGAGTCGCGCAACAACTGCCTGCTGCCGGCGGCGCTTGTGTATGACCCGGTGACCAATCCGAATGGCACCCGTTGCGGCGACCCGGACCTCTCGGCCGCCGTCTGGGGCACGACCGCGGGAATCCCTGCCGGCAGCACGCGCGCCCGGCAGACCGGCGACAACGTCGGCATCCAGTACGGCCTGAAGGCGGTACTCGCAGGCGCAATCACGCCCGAGGAGTTCGTCACGCTGAACGAGAAGATCGGCGGTTTCGATGCCGATTCCAATCGCAGTGCGGCTCGCACCAACGCCGACCTGGCGGCGCTCGACATTGCCTACAGGGCGGGGATTGTGTCGAGCGGCGCGAACCTCGGCAAGTTGCCGATCATCGATTCGCGCGGCTTCGACGAGGCCCCCCCGCCAATCGGGGCCGTCGGCATCCACTACATCTGGCGCAGCTTCGCCGAGCGTGCCCGCATCGACGCGGAAAACCACGGCGACCACGGCAATCAGGTGATGTGGCGCTATGGAACCGGGCTCCTGCCCGGCACGCCGGCGCAGATCGCGGCTGTGACCGTGAAGTCGCTCCTGACCATGGACAGCTGGCTGTCGAACCTGAACGTGAGCGCACCGAAGGACACGGTCAACTCGGTGAGGACACACCGGCAGGTGGTCGCAGCGAAGCCGGCCGCGGCGGTCGACTTCTGCTTCCTCCGCGCCGACCCGAACTTCACCACGCCGGTGTTCGACATGGCGGTGTGCGATGCCGATTTTCCGCAGGCGGACGGTCTCGGCCGGATGGCGAAGCGTTCCTCGCCGCGCCAGGTCGCTGGCGGACCGCTCGCGGAGAACATCCTGAAGTGCAGGCTCATGCCGCTCAACCCGGTGGATTACGCGCCAGTCACGTTCAGCTCCGCGCAGTGGACCCGGCTGCAGGCGGTGTTCGCCGATGGCGTGTGCGACTGGAGCGAGCGCGGCGCGGGCCAGCGGCGCGCGCGCTCGCCGCTTACGTTCGCAGACGGCCCGGGCGGCGAGCCGCTGCCGCGGGCGCCGCGGTCGCACCCGGGCCACGGCCACGACGACGACCACGGCCACGATCATGACGACGACCATGGCCACGGCCATGGTCACGACCACGACGATTGATCGACCCTGAAAGGGAGAGCCTGATGAAAAGCAGGAAACTGGTTTCGCTCGCCGTCAGCGCGGCGCTGTCGGCTTTCGCCCTTGGCGCGGCGGCGCACGACCGCGACGACGACGATGACCACTTCAAGCCGGCGGATCCCGCGCTGGTCAAGGCGCGGCAGAAGTTCTTCGGCGTCGAGAATGTCGACGAGCGCGGCCGGGTGAAGAAGGACAAGGTGATCCTTTCCTGGCTGACCAACACCACCTACATGGTCTCGCTCAAGGGCCGGGTGTTCATGCTCGACAGCTACATCAGCCGCCCCGAGCTCCAGCCCGCCGGGATCGACACGCGCTATACGCCGTTCCTCCCCAAGGACGCGGCCGACGCGCGTCCGGAGGCGATCTTCCTCGGCCACGGCCACGGCGACCACGCCGACAACGCAGCCTACATCGCCAAGTGGGCCAACGCGACGATCTACGCCTCGGCCGAGACCTGCCAGGTGATGCAGCTCGACGTGCAGCGGATGGCGAACGACCCGAACGCGGTCAACGGCGGCGCCAGGATCATCCCGAACGGCGATCCGGTGAAGTGCATCGACGTCGTCCCCGCCAATTCACGCCCTGGCCAGTTCGACGAGGCGACCAACCGGTCGAAGGCGACGCGGCTGCACCAGCTCGACCCGCACGCCTGCATCCTGGCGTTCAAGTTCATCCATTCCGGTACGGCGCCGGTCGACCCGACCTTCCCGCACACGCCGCTCAACAATCTTACCGATCCGCGCTACGCGGGACGCGTGATTACCACGCCCCCGCCGGCGACCACGTTCCCGGCGATGTTCCCGACCCTGCCGACGCTCTTCCCGAGCAATCCGCCGCAGGCCGGGCAGATCGACCTGCGCACCAGCGGCTTCGGCTCCCCGCCCGGAATCAACGGCGGCGCGATCACGATCCTCTACCAGTTCGTGCTGCGCGACGGCAGCAACTTCAGCTTCGTCTGGCTGAATTCCGCGGGGCCCGCGACCGAGGGCATCGGCATCGATCCGGGGCTGGTGAGCCTGCAGCAGTTCACCGATCCGGCAACGCCTCCTGCGACGCTCGACCTCGCGCGCAGGATCGGCGCCAGCCTCTACGACCTGATGGACCGGCTGCCGAGCACCGACGTGCTGTTCGGCTCCATCGTCAGCCTGGGCGCGGGGAACAACCAGCAGCGCGACATCATCAAGGTCACCCAGCATCTGAAGCCCAAGGTCTACTACCCCGGGCACCTCACCGACGTCGCGCAGCGCGGCTCGGCGCTCTATCACAAGATCAACTGGCGCGAGACCGCGACCAACATAGGCTTTCCGCAGAGCGAATGGCCGGAGTTTCGCCTGCAGGTCGACCCGAACGACTTCGCGGTGCCGCAGGTGTTCGACCCCGACGACGAGCGCTGGCAGGAGCGCGGCAAGTCCTCGCGCATGCACGACATGTGTCGCTAGAACGTCCCCCTGCGGCGCGCAGCGGCCGCCTGGCCGGTGCACGCCGCGATGCAAGGGAGGCCTACGGCCTCCCTTTTTTTTGGGGATTAATGAGCCTTGCGCGCGGCTTGAGAACCACAGCGAATCAATCTGCGCGCGGTTTTCTGCTTTCATAAAAGTCCCCAACAAGTACCTATAACGGAGGATTACCGATGAGCTTTTCGCGCAATCGGCTGCGCTGCCTCGCGGCAGTGTTCCTTTCGGTGGCGGCGCTGTGCGCCTATCCCCACGACGATGACGACGACGACGGCGGTCGCGGCACTCACCACAATCGCCACCACGGCGACCGCGACTTCAGGATCGAGGTGCTGTCCGGCCGGCCCGACACGGTTTCCGGCGGCGACGCGCTCGTGCGCGTCACGGTGGAGAAGAAGCACGTGAGCGTGAGCGACGTTCGTATCGAGCTGAATAACGCAGACATCACCGGCGCCTTTACCGCGAACGCGGCGGCGCGCACGCTGACCGGCCTCGTGACCGGGCTGCGTCTGGGCGAGAACCGCCTCGAGGTCGACGGCAAGCGCCACGGCCGCGGCTCGGAAGCCGAACTCAAGCTCGTCAACTTCCCGATCGAAGGTCCGGTGTTCTCGGGCCCACACGAGCAGCCGTTCCGCTGCGACACGCAGAATTTCAATCTGCCGGGCGGCGCCGGCAACCTCGGCGCGCCGCTCGACGAGAACTGCTCGATCGCCCGTCGCGTCGACTACTTCTACAAGTCGACGGCGAACGGCAGCGGCAACAACCTGACGCGCTGGCCCGCGGGCGCCACCGCCTATCCGGCGGATATGGTCATGGCGACGACGACCGAGGGCAAGACGGTGCCCTACATCGTGCGCATGGAGACCGGCACGATCAACCGGGCCATCTATCAGACCGCGGTGCTGCACGATCCGCTGAAGGAGGCGGCGCCGAACTGGGCGAATCCACCGGCGAACTGGAACAAGCGGCTGATCTACACCTTCGGCGGCGGCTGCATCGGCGGCTGGTACCAGCAGGGAAGGAGCACCGGCGGGGTCACCGACACTTTCCAGCTCTCGAGCGGCTACGCGGTCGCATCCTCGTCGCTCAACGTGTTCGGCAACAACTGCAACGACCTCACCACCGCCGAGTCGATGATGATGGTGAAGGAGCGCTTCATCGAGGCCTACGGCCCGCCGGCGCACACCCAGGGCTTCGGCTGCTCGGGCGGCTCCTATCAGCAGCACCAGATCACCGACAATTATCCGGGACTGCTCGACGGAATCATCCCGGGCTGCTCGTTCCCGGAAGTCGGCTTCGCCACCATCAACTTCATCACCGACTCGTGGCTGCTCGACGACTACTTCACGGCGCGAGCGGCGGCGATGGGCTGGAGCGACGAGCAGAAGCGCCGCGTTACGGGGTTCCTGCAGTACGCCACGGCGCCGAACGTGGAGATCGGCGCGCATCGCATCGACCCGAAGCCGGCCACGACGAGCTGCGCCTCGGTGCCGGTGGCGCAGCGCTATGACCCGGCCAGCAACCCGACGGGCGTGCGCTGCACGGTGTACGACCACACGGTGAACGTCTACGGCCGCGATCCCGCCACCGGCTTTGCCCGCCGGCCGCTCGACAACGTCGGCATCCAGTACGGGCTGAAGACCCTGAACGACGGCACGATCGGCGTCGAGCAGTTCCTGGATCTCAACGAGAAGATCGGCGGCTTCGACAAGGATGCGACGATCGTCCCGCAGCGCACCGTCGCGGACCTGGTCGCGGCGCGCGCCGCCTACCGGACCGGCCGGCTGACCAACGGCGGCGGCGGCCTGTCGGAGATCCCGATCATCGACTTCCGCGACTACAACGACGCGCTACCCGGCGGCGACATCCACGTCCGCTACCACTCCTTCTCGATGAGGAAGCGGCTGGACAAGGCGAACGGCCGTCACGACAACCAGGTGATGGTGGTGAACGACAACCGCTTCGGCCTCTACAACGGCAGCAACCCGCTCCTGCGCGAAGCGCAGTTGAAGATGGACCGCTGGATCACGGCGATCAAGGCCGACCAGCATCACATGAAGCAGATCGACAAGGTGGTGCGCAACAAGCCCGCCGACCTGCAGGAGGGCTGCTATACGCGCGATGCAACGCCGGCCTTCATTGCCGAGACCCAGGTCCGGGAGCAGCAGCGTTCTACACCCTGCAACCAGCTCTATCCGACCAACTCGTTCCCGCGCGAGGTCGCCGGCGCCGACATCGCGGCCGACATCATCAAGTGCCAACTCAAGCCGGTGAGCCGCCGCGACTACTCGGTGGCGTTCACCGGCGCGCAGTGGGACCGGCTGAACGCCATCTTCCCCAGCGGCGTCTGCGACTGGTCGAAGCGCGGACGCGAGCAGCAAGATCTGGAAGATACTTGGATCGTATTTGACTAGTTTCGGTTGAGGTCTTGAAAGGGAGGCGCAAGCCTCCCTTTTTTTGTCTGAGTGAAACACGGCACATCAAACCCGGCACGGTGCTCCATTCCCGATACAGCATCCTGGTTCGCTTTTGATTGCGGGAACAAACGCCTGGCACGGGCGTTGACATCGGATAGCGAGTCAAGACAGACTCGTTTCAACCAACGCTCCTGGGGAGGAGACATGTCTTCAGTTTCTCGCATAACGTTATTCCTGCTTGCTTCGTTCCTCGTCGCCTTCAACGCCGGCGCATGGGATCGCGGCAAGGTCGAGCGCTTCGCCACGCTGCCGCCCGGCGCGTTGAATCCCGAAGGCATTGCCGTCGAACCGCGCAGCGGTGACGTCTACGTCACGGGGTTCAACCCCGCGGGAACAGGCCCGGCACAGATCTACGTGTTCGATGAGGACGGGCGCTTCCAGCGCACGATCAGGGTGAGCGGGGTGACCCCATCGAGTTCCGCGCTGCTTGGGCTGGACTTCCATCCGACCACGCATAGGCTGCTGGTGATCGACTTCGGCGCTGGCAATGTGCTCGATGTCAATCCCCACAGTGGCGTAGCGAGCGTGTTCATGCCGGCGACAGCCGGTGATGGACTCAACGCGCTCACGTTCGATCACTTGGGAAATGTCTACGTTTCGGCCTCGTTCACCGGCCGCGTCTATCGCACCGGACCCTCGGGCGGCACGCCGATCGTGTGGGCGGAGGATCCGCAGTTGACGCCCCCGGTGCCGCAGACCCTGAAGCCGAACGGCTTTCCGCCATTTGGGGCAAACGGACTGCAGTTCAATAGTGACGAAAGCGCGCTTTTCGTCGCCAATACGGCGAACGACACGATCGTGCGCATTCCGAGCAAGGCCGGCGTGGGCGGCGCGCCGGTGGCCGAGACGCCGGAGGTCTTCACGAACAGCATCAACGGCGCGGACGGCCTGTTCGTCGATCGCCACGACAACGTTTGGGTGTGCGCCAACCAGTCCGACGAGATCGTGGTCGTCGACAAGACCGGCAAGGCGATCTCCAAGCTGGGCGACTTCGACGGTTTGAAAGACGGCAAGCCGGTCGGGCTACTGTTTCCGGCAAGCCTCGTGCGGCGCGGCGACTGGATCTACATCACCAACCTTTCGCTCGATCTGCGGCCGGTGGTCGGGCAGCAGTCGATCGTGAGCCAGTATGCCGCCGACGTGAAGCGCCACACGATCGCGCGCATTCGCGCCCGCGTGCTGGGCTTCAAGCACGGCGACGACGACTGATTTGGCGTTTACGAATTCCGCGCCCGTGCCGAGCTTCAGGCACGGGCGACGACGACTGACTAGGGGCTCAGGGGGCCCTGAGCAGCACACAAGAATAATCGGTAGTCCGTAGTCGTATTGGTCCAATCGCCATAGCCGCGTGAGCGGCGGGAGGCGTCATGAAGCGTTTAATAGCACCTAAGCAGAAGCTGTCGAGCATCGCGGTCGGGCTCGCCCTGGCCGGTATGGCGGCCGTTCCGGTTGCCGCATTCGCCCAAACGAAATCAAACCCCGTCTGTCCTAACGAAACCGCGCACTACAACCCTGGGAACGGTGAAGACATCATCGTCCCGAAGGGCTTCAAGGTCGAGGTGTTCGCGCGCGACCTCAACATGCCGACCGACATTGCGTTCGTCGGCAACAAGGACCGGTTCAAGGCCTACGTGCTCGAGTCCGGCACCGGCCTGCCGAGCCAGTGCAACGACAACACGAAGGTGCCGGTCACGCCGGGCGACGTAACCGGGCCGAAGCTCAGCAAGTTCGACGCCAAGAATCCGTTCACGCCCGACATCCTGGTATTCGACCAGGACGGTCACAAGGTCGCCGGCCCGCTCGGCAAGCCGACCGCCTCGGGCGGCGGATTCCAGCTCGACGGTCCGGCAATCGGGTTGGCCTTCCAGCATGACTTCCAGGGTGGCAGGTTCTTCGCGACCGACTCGAACCAGGGCGTACGCGGTGCGGTCAGCGGCGGCGGCAACAACACTTCGCGCATCGTGGAGGTGGGCCTGCCCGCCGGAACGATCACCACGATGGTGAGAGGCCTGCCCACCGGCGATCACCCCACCGAGCAGCTTGCCGTCAAGGACGGCTGGCTCTACTGGTCGCAGGGCTCGGCGACGAACTCGGGCGTCACAGGCCACGACAACGGCGGCGGGGGCAACCAGCATGAGATCGCCTGCCAGCAGATCACGCTCAGCCAGAACGTGTGGGACTCGGGCGACGGCCACATCTCGAGCGGCTATTCGAACCACGGCGTGCATCGTCCCGGCGCGGTAGTGCCTGCCTTCGAGGGCGCAACCAGCAGGGGCATGTGCACCGGCGCGATCCTGCGCACGAAGATCGGCAATGCGGGGACCATGCAAAACAACATCGAGCCGGTGGCGTGGGGATTCCGCAACCCGTACGGCATCCGCTTCTCGTCCAACGATCACCCGCTGAAGGGCGAGCTGATGTACTCCGAGAACGGCGAGGACGAACGCGGCGCCCGGCCGACCAACAACGCGCCGGACCGCGTCGGCGTTGCGCGGCAGAATTCCGACGGGTCGCCAGAATGGCACGGCTGGCCGGATCGCTTCGGCTTCCTCGATTCGACCCAGTCGGTGTTCAATCCTAAGGGCAGCCCGGCGGACGACAATGCGGCGCTGTACGCGAACAAACCGGTGTTGCCGGTGCTTGCCTTCTTCCCGCAGCAGCCGAAGGCGCCCCTCGGGCTTGAACCGGCCGACGTGGCCGCGGTCGGCCTGGACTTCGTGCCGAACTCGTTCGTCGGCGGCATCGTGAAGAAGCACGGCGTGCTGCTCTCGCGCGAAGGCGATTTCGGCTTCTCGCAGGCGAATGGCACGCCGGAAGCCGGACACGACGTCGAGCTCGTGAATTTCACCGGGAACTCGCCAACGGAGCTGACTCAACTGCGCTTCGCGTTCAATTGCAGGCAGGCGGACCAGCAGCGCAATACGAGCGATGGCGTGCCGCGGTGCAACGGTGAGACCGAGCAGGCGTTCGTCATGGAAGTGCGCGGCATCAACCGTCCGACGACCATCCGGTTCGGGCCCGACGGCGCGGCGTATCTCGTCGACTACGGCGCGGTGCGCGACCCGGGCAACTCCGATGAGGGGTCGCGCTTCGCCGACGGTGCGGACGCCCCGCTGGTGCAGATTCCCGGCACCGGCACGATCTGGAAGATCAGCCGCATCGACGATGGCCGGGGCCACGACCACGACCATGATGACGACGATGATTGATTAGCAAGCAGTTTCGCCTCGCAAAGGCCCGCGGCGCGAGTCGCGGGCTTTTTTTTGGGACAATCGGCCGGATGAAGGACGCCCGCGTCGCCTCGGCCATCTCGCACTGGGCGCCCCGCTTCGTCTCGAACGGCGTCATCCTCGCCGACTTCGAGGAGGTCACGGGCTCGATCGAGCGCTGGGAAGACTGGTGCGCTGCGTGGTCGGCGCGCGCCAAGCTGCACGAGGACCTCGGCGCTGGAGCCCTGGCCGAGGGCCATCGCCTCTCCGCCGGCGAGCACCTCGTTCGCGCCGCGATGTACTACCACTTCGCGAAGTTCGTGTTCGTGCAGGACCCGCTGCAGATGCGCGCAGCGCACCGCAAGGCGGTCGATTGCTACACCAGCGCGCTGCCGCTGATGCGTCCGCCGGGCGAGCGCGTGACCATCGGCCCGTACGTCGGCGTGCTGCGAAAGCCGGACACCGGCCGCTGCCCGGTGCTCGTGATGGCGCCCGGGCTCGATTCCACGAAGGAGGAGCTGCACGCCTACGAGGAGCCGTTCCTCGCGCGCGGCATCGCGACGCTCGCCATCGACGGCCCGGGGCAGGGCGAAGCCGAGTACGAGATTCCGATCTGCGGCGACTACGAGCGCGCCGCGAGCGTCGTGGTCGACTGGATCGAGAAGAGAAGCGACGTCGATGCGAAGCGCGTCGCGATGTGGGGCGTGAGCCTCGGCGGCTACTACGCGCCGCGCGCGGCGGCGTTCGAGAAGCGCTTCCGCGCATGCATCGCGCTGTCGGGCCCGTTCGAGTGGGCCGAGATCTGGGACGCGCTGCCCGACTTGACCCGCGACACCTTCCGGGTGCGCAGCCATTCGGCGACGCAAGCCGAAGCGAAGTGCAAGGCTGCCGCCCTGACGCTGCGCGAAGCGGCAGGCCAAATCACGTGCCCGCTGTTCATCGTCGCCGGCCGCCAGGACCGCCTCGTTCCCGCCTCGCATGCCGAGCGGCTGGCGAAGAGCGTGGCCGGGCCGGTGGAGCTCCTGATGGTGGAAGATGGCGGCCACAACGCCAATAATCGACCGTATCGCTACCGGAGCCGCACTGCCGACTGGCTGGCAGCGCAGTTCGGGTTGCCCAGGGTATAAAGCAAGCTAGGAGGAGAGGTCATGAAGCGTTGCGCAGTATTCCGTGCAGGTTTCCTGGTTGGCGCCGCATTCGCGTGTGCCGCGGCAGCGCAGTCGTTTCCGCACAAAACGGTGCGCTTCGTCTCGGGCGTGACGCCCGGCAGCGCCTCCGACACGATGGCGCGCATCCTTGCGGAGAAGCTCACAGTAACGCTCGGGCAGCCGGTGATCGTCGAGAACCGGCTCGGCGCCGGCGGCCTGGTCGGGGCGAAGTGGGTCGCGAGCCAGGAGCCCGACGGCCATACGATTATGATGTATGCGTCGGCCTTCACCGTGTCGCCGCTCATCAGCCCGGGCCTCGATCCGAAGGAGCTCGCGCCGGTCGCGACCGTGGCCACGATTCCGACGGTGCTGATCACCCCGCCGGGCAAGTACAAGACGGTGCAGGACTTCGTGGCCGCGGCGAAGGCCGCGCCGCAGAAGCTCGCGTGCGCGACCGCGGGCGTCGGCAGCGCGACCCACATGGCGCTCGAGCGCTTCCGCTTCTCCGCCGGGTTCGAGGTGCTGCCGGTGCACACCAAGGGCGCCTCGGAAGCGCTCACCGAGGTGGTCTCCGGTCGCGCGGAGTGCTATTTCGCGCTCGTGTTCCAGGCGCAGAAGATGCGCGACTCGGGCAAGGTCGGCGCGCTCGTAGTGAGCGCGCCCAAGCGCACCTCGCTCATGCCCGAGCTGCCCACCACGGAGGAGGCGGGCTATCCCAACTCGGCCTACAACTTCTGGGTCGGCGCGCTGGTGGCGGCGAAGACGCCGAAGGAGATCGTCGACCGGCTGCACAAGGAGATCACCGATCTGGTGCAGTCGCCGGAGATCAGCGAGCGCATCCGCAAGCTCGGCGCCGATCCACTCGTCATGTCGGTCGCCGAGTTCGACGCGATGATCCAGCGCGAGCTGCAGGAGAACGCGCGCCTCATCAAGGCCGCCGGAATCAAGGCGAATTGATCTCCGACCCCTGGTTCTGGGCGCTCGCGATTCCCGCAGTCGCCCTGACCGGGGTCGGCAAAGGCGGCCTGGGCGGCGGCGCTGCGGTGGCGACGCCGCTCATGGCGCTCGTCATTCCGCCAGCGCAGGCGGCGGCGATCATGCTGCCGGTGCTCTGCCTCATGGACATCGCCGGCGTGCGCGCCTACCTCTGGCGCTGGGACCGCCGCGTCGTGCGCATCATCGTGCCCGCGGGCCTCGTCGGCATCCTCATCGGCGCGGCTACGATCAGCTTCATGAGCGACGACTGGATCCGCATCCTGCTCGGCGGCGTCGCTATCGGGTTTCTCGCCTGGACGCTTTATCCCAAGAAGGGCTTTTACGGTAAACCAGGCACGCTCGCCGGCTGGTTCTGGGGCACTCTGTCGGGCTTCACCGGCTTCATCACCCACGCCGGCAGCCCGCCGGTGATGGTCTACCTCCTGCCGCAGAAGCTCGACAAGGAGGCCTTCGTCGCCACCTCGCTCATCTTCTTCTTCGCGCTGAACTACGCCAAGATCCTGCCGTACCTGTGGCTGCGGTTATTCGATACGCGCGTCCTGGTCACCGCGGCGCTGCTGGTCCCGGCGGGGATTGCCGGCATCTATGCCGGCCTGTGGATGCAGCGGCGCATTGACGTGCGCTGGTTCTACCGGCTGATTTACGCGCTGCTCCTCTTCACTGGCACGAAACTGCTCTATGACGGCATTACCGGCCTGCGGTCGGTAGGCTAGACTAGGTCGGTCAACCCGGAGGACCCCTATGAGGCTCGCGGCTGCGCTGCTCCTTTCCATCGTCAGCCTGTCGGCCTGGGCGCAGCCTTTTCCGTCCAAGCCGATCCGCATGGTGGTGCCGTTTCCCGCCGGCGGCACCACCGACATCGTCGCCCGCCTCGTCGGCCAGCGCATGAGCGAATCGATGGGACAGCCGGTGCTGGTCGAGAACAAGGGCGGCGCGGGCGGCCAGATCGGCGCCGCCGACGTGGCGAAGTCGCCGCCCGACGGTTACAGCGTGCTCATCCACAACGTCACGTTCCCGATGGCATCGGTCGCGGCGGCGCTGCAGAACCGCGCGATGTACAACATCGACGGCGACTTTGCCGGCGTTTCGATCGCCGTGTACGTTCCGCTCGTGATTACGGCCCATCCGAGCGTACCGGCGGCAAACCTAAAGGAGCTGGTGACCTACCTGCAGAAAGAGAAGGGCGCGCGCTACACCTACGGCTCGACCGGACCCGGATCTTTCATGCACGTGATCGGCGAGGCGCTTTCGCGGGACACCGGGATCCAGATGACGCACATCCCGTACAAGGGAGCCGCGCCGCTCAAGCAGGAGCTCATCGCCGGGCGCCTCAACGTCGGCGGCGACCAGCTTTCCTCGTCGCTCGCCGACATCAAGTCCGGCCGCATCAAGGCGCTCGCCACCAACGCCTCGCGCCGCATCCCCGAGCTCCCGGACGTGCCCACGGTGCGCGAGCTGGGCTATCCGATCCTCGAGGCCGACGGATGGAACGGGTTCTTCGTGCCGGCGAAGACGCCGCGCGAGGTGATCGAGCGGCTGCAGAAGGAGACCGCCTCGGCGGTGCGCCACCCCGAGACGGCGAAGCGGCTGGCGGAGATCGGCGCCGAGCCGGTCGGCTCGACGCCCGCCGAGCAGGATGCGATTCTCAAGCGGCAGGTGCAGCAGTTCCGGCCGGTGATCAAAGAAATGAAAATCGAAAACTGAGGAGGATTACCCCGTGCGCAGTTTGTGTTTTTCATTGTTGTTGATTTATGGAACCGCCTTTGGGCAGGGCTATCCCAGCAAGCCGGTCCGGCTCATCGTCACTTATCCGCCCGGCGGCAGCTCCGACCTGATGTCGCGGGTGTACGGCGCGAAGCTCTCGGAGCTGTGGAGCCAGCCGGTGATCGTCGAGTCCAAGCCCGGCGCGGCGGGCTCGATCGGCATGGATTTCGCGGCGAAGCAGCCGGGCGACGGCTACACCTTCGTGGTCGGCAACCTGCAGCCGGTGGCGGTCAATCCGCTGCTCTCCCAGGTGCCCTACAGCATCCAGAAGGATTTCGTCGCTGTCTCGCAGATTTCGCAGGGCCCGAACGTCCTGGTGGTTCAGGCCGACTCGCGGTTCAAGTCGCTCGCCGACATCATTGCGTATGCGAAGGCGAATCCCGGCAAGCTGAACTACGGCACCAGCGGTCCGGGCAGCGTGTCGCATCTCTCTTCCGAGATGCTGAAGAACATCACCAAGGCGGAGGTCGTTGAGGTCCCGTACAAGGGCGGGGTCCTGGCGGTGCAGGACCTCCTCGGCGGCCAGATCCAGTTCATCTTTTCCGACACGCTTCCTGCCATGCAGCACATCCGCGCCGGGAAGCTGCGCGCCCTTTGCGTGACGGGCGAGAGCCGCTACGAGCTCCTGCCCGACCAGTCGCTGTGCCAGAACGACGCGCGCGGGCTGGTGGCGGTGAACTGGTGGGGCGTGCTCTACCCGGCGGGAACGCCGAAGAACATCGTCGAGAAGCTGCACGCGGACACGGTCAAGGTGCTGGCGGATGCGGACACGAAAAAGCGCTTCGCCGACCTCGGCGTCGAGACGAAGGCGAGCACGCCGGCCGAGTTCTCGGCCTTCATCAAGGCGGAAACCGACAAGTACGCCAAGCTGATCAAAGAGGCGAACATCAAGGTGAATCCCTGACATGAAGCAGATCGGCGCAGCAGTTGTAGGCGTGGGCTGGTGCGGCGGCATCAGGGCGGAAACGCTTGCCAGCCACCCGCTGGTGAAAGAGCTTCACCTGGCCGAGGTGAGGGAGGACCGCCTCGAAGAGATGGAGGCGAAGACGCGCCCGACCACCGCGACCACGGACTACCGGCGGCTCCTCGAGCGCAAGGGGATCGACGCGGTCTACATCTCGGCCACGCCGGAGACCCTGCATTTCCAGATGGCGAAGGAGTTCCTGCAGGCGGGCAAGCACGTGTTTCTCGAGAAGCCGATTGCGGTCACGCTCGAAGAAGCAGACGAGCTAGTAAAGTTGGCAAAGCAAAGGGAGCTCAAGTTCACGATCGGCTACTCCCAGCGCTTCAACGCGAAGTTCGCCTATGTGCGCAAGTGCGTCCGCGACGGCACGATCGGCAGGCCGGTGAGCGCGCTGGTCAGCCGGCACATCACGCGAAGCCTGGGCAAGAAGATCAGCGGCCGGATCAAGCTGTCGCCGGCGGCGATGGAGTCGACGCACGACCTCGATTTCCTGCTGTGGTGCCTGGAGCCGGCGAAGCCGGTGCGGGTGTACTCGCAGGTGAACTACGGAGTCCTACAGGAACAAATCGGCTCGACGAGCGAAGCGCGTATCCCCGACACTCAATGGATCACCGTGACGCTCGACTCGGGCATGTCGTTCGTCGTCGGCGGCGGGTGGAGCCTGCCGCCGGGCTACCCGAATTTCTCGACCACCTGGATCGAGATGGTCGGGACCGAAGGCGCGATCCTGCTCGACGATTCGCACAAGGATATCGTGCTGAACACCATGAAGGGCGGCATGCAGCTCCCGCTCTCCACCATGCCCGGCGAGTATGTGGAGCACACCTACGCCGGTGCGATGGCGCCCGAGACGGTGCACTTCCTCGAGGCTTGCGTGTTCGACCGCCCGGTGCTCGTCACCCCTGAGCATGCGCGCATGGTGATGGAGGTCTATATCGCCGCCGACCTTTCGGCGGAGCGCAACCTGCCGGTGGATTTGCCCTTGAAGCCCTCCAAGGGGAAGTCCCTTGAAAAAGCAGCCTAGGCGGATCGGCCTCGCGATCGTCGGGGCCGGGCGAGTCGGACTTTTCCGCGGCGAGGTCGCCGCGCGCCACCCGATGGTCGACTTCATCGGCGTCGCCGACCTTCGCGAGGAACGCCTTTCCATCCTGAAGGAGAAGGCCAAGGCGGATTTCGTCACCCGGGATTTCGCCGGGCTCCTGAAAAGACCGGAAGTGACCGCCGCCATCATCGCCACCGACGAGCACCTTCACGTCGAGCCGATCCTGGCGGCGGTCGAGCGCAAGCTTTCGCTCTTGATCGAGAAGCCGCTTGCGACCGAGCTCGCGGATTCCCAAAGAGTCTTGAACAAGATAAAAAACTCTGGTGTGGATGCGGTCGTAGGCTATACACAACGCTTCCGCAGGCGCTGGCTCGCGGCCAAAGAGAAGGTGCGAACCGGGCAGCTCGGCGACGTGACGCTCGTCACCTCGCGCGCCTTCATGAACCGCCTCGTCGCGCTCGACAACTACAAGCGCACGAGCGATGCGTCGAAGATTTCCCCGATGGTGATCTCGGGCACCCACGCGCTCGACGTCGTGATGTGGATGATGGAGGCGAAGCGCCCGGTCGAGATCTACGCGCGCTCGGTCGACAAGGCGCTCGGTCCGTTGTGCAACGGAATCGACGCTACCGCGGGCGTGATCGCGTTCGAGGATGGAAGTCTCTACCACTCCGTGATCTCGTGGGCGCTGCCGGTGGTATGGCCGGGTGCGGTGTACAGCCTCGAGGTCGGCATCACAGGCACCGAGGGTGTCTTGACCATCGACGACACGCATCGCGACATCGTCCTTGCCACCTCGAAGGCGAGCGGCGAAGGCTACGCGCCCGATAGCGTACGGCGTGTGGACTTCATGGGTAGCTACCCACCGGGGGACATGGCGCTCGGAGAGCTGCGCGGCCCGATGCGCGAAGAGACCGAGCAGTGGCTGAACCGGGTCTCGATGGGGCTCACGACGCAGCACGCGACTGCCGCCGAAGCACACGACAGACTGATGCTTACCAAGGCGTTCGACAAATCGGCGCGGCTCAGAAAGCCGATACCACTACCCATCACGGAGGAATGATGAAGCGACTGATCGCGGCGGTGCTGCTTGCACCCGTGCTCGTGCTCGGGCAGGGGTATCCCAACAAGCCGGTGAAGATGATCATCCCGTTCGCGCCCGGCGGCGCGTCCGACTTCGTCGGCCGCATCATCCAGCCGAACCTGTCCGAGGTGCTCGGTCAACAGGTGGTGATCGAGAACCGGCCGGGCGCTTCCGGCAACATCGGCGTGGAGGCCGCGGCGCGCTCGGCGCCCGACGGCTACACCATCGTCCTCGGTAACGTCGGTTCGATCGCGATCAACCCGGGCGTGTTCCCCAAGCTCGCCGCCGATCCGCTCAAGGACCTGGTCGCGGTGACGCAGGTGGTGGACGTTCCGGGCGTGCTGGTCGCGCATCCGGCGTTTCCGCCGAACAGCGTCAAGGAGTTCGTCGCCTACGCAAAGGCCAATCCAGGCAAGGTGAACTACGCCTCCCCCGGCAGCGGCAGCCAAAACCGCCTGGAGATGGAGAAGTTGCGCAACGCCGCCGGCGGACTCGACATGGTGCACGTGCCTTATAAGGGCGGCGCCGGGCCGGCCGTGTCGGCGCTGGTCGCGGGCGAGACGCACCTGATGTTCGTCACCGCTTCATCGGCGATGCCGATGATCAAATCGGGGCGCCTGAAAGTGCTCGCGGTCGCCGCGCCGAAGCGGCTCCAGCCGCTGCCCGACGTGCCGACGATGAGCGAGGCGGGATACCCGGCCTTCGAAACCGGCTCCTGGCAGGGCGTTCTTGTGCCGGCCGGCACCCCGAAGGAGGTCGTCGAGCGGCTTTACGCGGCGACCGTCAAGACCATGCAGACGCGCGAGGTGCGCGAGCGGCTCGGCCAAGGCGGAGTCGAGGTCGTGACCAGCGCCTCGCCCGCCGCATTCGAGCAGTTCGTCGCGGACGAGACCGCGCGCTGGGGCAAGGCTGCGAAGGAGGCGGGAGCGACGGTCGACTGACCCCGAAATCAGGGACAGACCACGTTTGATTTCCAGTGATGGCTTCTCTAGGCATAGCAGTGATCGGATTGGGCTGGTGGGGGCGGGTGATCGTGCCGCTCGCCAAGTCGAGCACGAAGCTGCGGGTCGTGGCAGTTGCCGATCCGGATCCCGCCGCGGCGCAGGTCGCCGGACAGCAATCCGTCCCCCTGGCGAAGAGCTATGAGGACGTTCTAGAGAATCCCGGGGTTGAAGGCGTAGTTCTCTGCACGCCGCACACCCTTCACACCGACCAGATCGTGCGCGCGGCGAATGCGGGCAAGCACGTCTTCTGCGAGAAGCCGCTCTCACTTTCACGCAAGGAAGTGCTTCGTGCAGTGGAAGCATGCAACCAGAACGGCGTGAAGCTCGCCGTCGGCCACGAGAAGCGCTTCGAGCCGCCGATCCACGAGCTGATGCGGATGGCGAAATCGGGCGAGCTGGGCACGCCGCTGCAGATCGAGGCCAACTTCGTGCAGGACAAGTTCCTCTCGCTACCGCCGGACAACTGGCGCCTTTCGGCGAAGGAAGCCCCCGCCGGGCCGATGACCGCGACCGGGATCCATCTTCTCGACCTGTCCATCGGCGTGATGGGCCCGGCCGAACGCGTGCTCGCGTCGGTGAAGACGCTTGGAAGCGAGCTCCGGAACGGCGACACGCTCGGCATCCTGGTGAACTTCCGGAGCGGCGCGAACGCGCTCCTGAGCGCGATCCTCGCCACGCCTTTCGACGGGCGCTTCGCGGTGTACGGATCGAAGGGCTGGGCCGAGGTCCGCGACAAGGCGCACCCCGAGTCGCCGCGCGGCTGGACGTTGACTACCCACTTGAGAGGCGGGGAGAAGCAAACCCGGGACTATCCGCCGGCCAAGGCGGTGCTCGCCAACCTCGAGGCCTTCGCCGACGCGGCGATGGGCGGCGCGCCCTATCCAGTGCCTCAGGCTGAGATGATCGCTAACGTCTCGGCGCTTGAAGCGATCTTTCGTTCCGCCGCCAACGGCAACGCGGAGCGGGTCGACAACGGCTAAAACCTATTCGACCTTGATGTTCGCCCCGCGCAGGAACTGACCCCACTCCTGGGTCTCCTTGCGCACGAGTTCGTTGAAGGCCTGCGGCGAAGGCGAAACCGTCACCGTCAACATCTTCGCGGCCAAGCCTTCCTTCTCCTCGCGCTTGTTCAGCGCGGAGGCGACCGAGGCGTACAGCCGGTCGACCACCGGCTTCGGCGTGGCCGCCGGCGCGAACATTCCCTGCCAGGCGTTGGTGCCGATGCCGGGAAAGCCCTGCTCGGCGAGCGTCGGCACGTTCGGCAGCTCGGGAATCCGCTGGCTGGGGATCGCGGCGAGCGCCTTCAGCCGGCCGCTCTTGATGTGCGGCAGGAGCGAAGCCATGTTGAAGAACGCGAGCTGCACCTCGCCGCCGATCATCGCCGGGATCGCCTGGCCGGCGCCGCCCTTGTAGGGCACGTGGGTGAGCTCGATGCCCGCCGCCCTCATGAAACGCTCCATGTCGAGGTGCGGGTAGCTTCCCACGCCAACGGAGGCGAAATTGAACTTGCCCGGCTCTTTCTTCGCTGCCGCGATCAGCTCCGCGATCGAGTTGGCCGGAAAGCCCGCGCTCGCCACCACGATGTGCGGGATCTCCACCAGCTTGGTGATGCCCACCAGGTCGCGCGAAGGCTGGATGCCGAGCTGCTCGCGGTAGATGTTCTCGTTGATCGCGTTGGTCGACACGTTGCCGACGAGCAGCGTATAGCCGTCGGGCGCGGCCTTCGCCGTGGCCTCGAGCGCGATGTTGCCGTTCGCGCCGGTGCGGTTCTCGACGACGAAGCTCTGCCCGAGCGACTCGGTGAGCTTCGCGGCGACGATCCTCGCGATGATGTCGGTCGCGCCGCCGGGCGCGTAGGGCACGAGCACCCGCACCGGACGGCTGGGATAGGCTTCCTGCGCCGCAGCAGGGAGCACGGCCGCGAGCAGCAAGGCCGCGGCGAAGCGCTTTATTATCATTTCCTCCTCCAAGGTTCGCGCGACCCGCATCATACCCGGTGAAGACGACGCTCGTTTCGATCCCGACCGGAACCGTGCCGCTCGACGGCGCCTGGCACGAGCCGGAAGGGACCGCCTCCGGCGCGGCGCTGCTCTTCCACGGCAACACGATGAACTTCTATCAGGGCGCGCCGCGCTTCCTGCCGCCGGCGCTCGCGCGCATGGGTCTCGCCAGCCTCGCTTTCAACCGCCGCGGGCACGACATCCTCGGCATCCGCGACAGCCGCGCCGCAGAAGGCGCCGCGTTCCAGACCTACGCCGAGGCGATCGACGACAACCGCATCGCCGCCGCGTGGCTCGCGGCGCGCGCCTTCCCCGATCCGGTCGTGATCGGGCACAGCAACGGCGGCACGCTCGCGGTCCGTCACGTCGCGGACCATCCTCGCACCCGCGCGCTGGTCCTGCTCTCGGCGCATTGCGGCGGACGCGAGATGGTGCCGCGCGCAAGCGCTGCGGGGCTTCTTGCTCAGAATCGTCTTCCGGAGATCACGCAAGAGGCGAAAAACCTCGTTGCCGCGGGCAGGGGGCGCGAGCTGCTGCTCTTGCCCGGATGGTGGTACGTGACGAGCGCCGCGAGCTTCGTCGACGCCCTGGAGAATTGTCCCGACGTGCTCGAGCTCGCGCCGCGTGTCCGCTGCCCCGTCCTTTACCTGAGGGGCGACCGCGAGCCGCGCGAGCTCTATCCGGCCGAAGCCTTCGCCGACCTGTCGGGCGGCCCCTGCAGCGTCGAGATCGTACCGGACTGCGACCATTTCTACGGCGGACGCGAGGAGGCCGTTTCGCCGATTGTTTGCTCGTGGCTGGCGAATGCTTTAAAACGGCCCTGAGGAGGAGTGATGCGCATCGATTACGACGTCCCGGTCGCCATGGACGACGGCCTCGTGCTGCGTGCCGACGTGTTCCGGCCGCAGGCGGAGGGGCGCTATCCGGTCATCCTCAGCTACGGGCCCTACGCCAAGGGGCTCGCTTTCCAGGACGGCTACCCGAGCGCCTGGCAGCGAATGATCACGGAGCACCCGGACGTCGCGTACGGCTCGAGCAACGTCCACCAGAGCTGGGAAGTGGTAGACCCGGAGAAATGGGTGCCCGAAGGCTACGTCTGCGTGCGTGTCGATTCGCGCGGCGCGGGGCGCTCGCCGGGCTACATCGACCACTTCTCGCCGCGCGAGACGACCGACTTCTACGACTGCATCGAGTGGGCCGGCGTGCAGCCCTGGTCGAACGGCAAGGTCGGCCTGAGCGGAATCTCCTATTACGGCATCAACCAATGGCACGTGGCGTCGCTTCAGCCGCCGCACCTCGCCGCGATGATCGTCTGGGAAGGCGCGGCCGACTGGTACCGCGACATGACCCACCACGGCGGCATCCTCTGCACGTTCTGGGCGAACTGGTACGACATGCAGGTGAAGACGGTGCAGTACGGCCTGGGCGAGCGCGGGCCGCGGAGCCGCGCCACCGGCAAGCTGGTGTGCGGCGACGAGACGCTGTCCGACCGCGAGCTGCAGCGGAACCGCTGCGATTTCGGCGACGAGATCCTGGCGCACTCGCTCGACGACGACTATCACAAGGCGCGCTCGCCGCAATGGGACAAGGTGACCGCGCCGTTTCTCTCCGCGGCGAACTGGGGCGGGCAGGGGCTGCATCCGCGCGGCAACTTCGAGGGCTTCGTGCGCGCCGCGTCGAAAGAGAAGTGGCTCGAGGTCCACGGCATCGAGCACTGGACGCACTTCTACACCGATTATGGGCGCGAGCTTCAGCTTCGCTTCTTCAATCATTTCCTCAAGGGCGAGGGAGACTGGAAAAGCCGACCCCGCGTCCAGCTCCAGGTGCGGCACGTCGATCGCTTCGTCGAGCGCCAGGAGAACGAGTGGCCGCTCGCGCGCACAAATTGGACGCGCCTCTACCTCCACAAGGATTTCCAGCTGAAATCGGGGTCTGACCCCGATTCTTCGTCCGCGGTGCGCTTCGAGGCGCTGGGCGAGGGCGTCACCTTCCTGTCCGAGCCGCTCGGGAGGGAGATCGAGATCACCGGGCCGCTCGCCGCGCGGCTGACGATCTCGTCCACGACGAGCGATGCCGATCTCTTCCTCGTCTTCCGCGTCTTCACCCCGGACCTGCGCGAAGTCACCTTCATGGGCGCGATCGACCCGCACACGCCGGTCGCCCAGGGCTGGCTGCGCGCCTCGCACCGCAAGCTCGATCCGATTCTTTCTGCTTCGTATCGGCCTTACCACATCCATGATGAGAAGCAACCGTTGAAACCGGGAGAAGCGGTTGCGGTTGATGTGGAGCTCTGGCCCACCTCCATCGTGGTGCCGGCGGGCTATCGCGTGGCGCTCACAGTCCGCGGCAAGGACTACGAGTGGCAGGCCTCGACCGGCGCCCGCCTCTCGAACTTCAAGAACGAGCTGCGCGGCTGCGGCCCGTTCCTGCACAACGACCCGCGCGACCGGCCGGCCGCGATCTTCGGCGGCACGACCACGCTGCACCTCAAGGATTCCTACGTTCTCATACCGGTGATCTCATGAAGCTCTATGGATTCTGGCGCTCCCTCGCGACCTATCGCGTGAATGTTGCCCTGGCCCTGAAGGGCATGAAGGTGGATGAGGAAGTCTCCATCGACTTGCTGAAAGGACAGCAGCTCAACTCGGACTACCGCGCGGTCAATCCGCAGGCGGTGGTGCCATCGCTGGTCCTCGACGATGGCGGGCCGCCGCTATTCCAGTCGCTGGCGATCCTCGAATACCTGGAAGAGACGAAGCCGCAGCCGCCGCTGCTGCCGAAAGACCCGCGCGGCCGAGCCCGGGTGCGCGGCCTGGCGCTGATCTCGGCCGCCGACGGGCATCCGCTGGTCGTGCCGCGGATCAGGACTTATATGGAGAAGGAGTTAAAGCTCGACGAGCCGACGCGCAACCGGTGGCTGCAGCACTGGAGCATGGAGGCGCTCAAGGCGATCGAGAGCCACCTCGCGAAGGAGAAGGAGACCGGGCGCTTCTCGCACGGCGATGCGCCGACGATCGCCGACATCTGCCTCGCCGGCCAGGTGATCGGCGCCACCGCCTACTTCAAGTGCGACGTCTCGGGCGTGCCGACGGTAAAGCGGGTCTACGACGAGTGCATGAAGATCGACGCCTTCAGCCGCTTTCACCCACTGAAGCAGCCCGGGGCGCCGGCGCACTGATGGAGAGCGTCGAGATCGTAGACCGGTCCAGCCTGATGAAGGGGCTGTACCGCGAGCTTTCGCTGAGAGCCGAAGAGACCGCGATCGTCACCATCGACATGCACCGCGGCCACCTCGACATGGACGTGGCGACGATGCCGGCGAAGCCCGACGACGCGAAGCGCGTCATCGCCAACGCACGAGAGGCCCTGGACGTCGCGCGAAAGGCGAGAATTCCCGTGATCCACGTGGTCCTCGTCTATCGCCGACTCCCGGGAATCGGCAGCGAAGGCATGCGCTCGCACTTCTGGAAGGCGCTGCACGCCGCGCAGGCCGAGACCGATCGCCTGACGCCGGGCCGCAAGAGCACGGTGCGCGAGCACAACATCGAAGGCTCGCCCGGGACGCAGATCATCCCCGAGCTCTACCGGGACGGCGACTACGTGATCGACAACAAGAAGCGCCTGGATTGCTTCTACGGCACCGACCTGAGGCAGCTTCTGGACACGCTCGGCGTGAAGAGCGTGGTCCTCATGGGCATCAACACCAACACCTGCGTGCTGAACACCGCCTTCACCGCGTTCAACTTCGATTACCGGGTCGTCGTGCTCTCCGACTGCGTCGCGAGCATGTACGGCGACGATCTCCACATCCTGGGCCTGCAGAACGTGGCGCGTTGCCTCGGCTGGGTGATCACCAATCAGCAGTTCTTCGACAAGATCGACGAGAGGAAACCGCATGAAATTCAGCCGTAGGCGCTTTGTGCAGGCGGCGGGCGCAGCGCTCGCAGCGACATCTTTTCCAGTAAAAAGCCAGACTGGACCGATTCGCGTGGGCCTGGTGACGGTCAAGACCGGGCCGCTCGCCTCCGGCGGGATCGACATGGAGCGCGCTCTGGTGCAGTACCTGAAGGAGCGCAACGACACGCTCGCCGGCCGCAAGGTCGAGCTGATCGTGGCCGACTCGGGCGGCGTCCCGGCGCAGGCGCGCACCAAGATCCAGGAGCTGGTCGAGCGCGACAAGATCCACGTCATGATCGGACCGCTCGACACCGCCTCGGCGCTTGCCGCCGACGACTACATCCGCTCTTCGCAGCTCCTGACGCTCTCGGTCGCGGCGGCCGACGACATGACGCAGCGGAAACCGAATCCCTGGTTCACGCGCGGCACCTCGACTGCCTCGCAGTGCGCGCACCCGATGGCGGACTACTGCTACAAGACGCTCGGCTATCGCCGCATGGTCCTGATCGCCGACGACATCGCCTACGGCCACGAGATGTGTGCCGGCTTCCAGCGCGTATTCGAGGAGCTCGGCGGCAAGGTGGTGCAGAAGACCTTCCCGCCGCTGACCGTGCCCGATTACGGTACCTATCTCGCGCAGCTAAACCGCAAGGTCGACGCGATCTACCTCGGGTTCGCGGGCTCGAACGGCTTCCGCTACCTGCGGCAGTGGAACGAGTACGGGCTCACGGGCAAGGTGAAGGTGGTGGGCGGCATGACGGCGCTCGACGAGGCGGTGCTGCGCAACATGGGCGACGAGGCGCTC
>Ga0070696_100000023_pt1 | contig 69966 bp, 58 predicted proteins | sample KBSK1253metaG_FD_65474 | JGI IMG/M metagenome (GOLD analysis project Ga0070696, IMG submission 65474) | Corn, switchgrass and miscanthus rhizosphere microbial communities from Kellogg Biological Station, Michigan, USA - KBS K1-25-3 metaG | ecosystem: Host-associated > Plants > Roots >... | reverse complement strand
CTCCTCGAATACTTTGTCGCGCGCGAAGGCGTTCTTGTAGGGGCGATCGGTAATCATCGCGTCGTAGGCATCGACGACCCCGATGATGCACGCCAGCAGCGGAATGGCCTCGCCGGCGAGCCGGTCGGGGTAACCGGTGCCATCCAGCCGCTCGTGATGATGGCGGACGATCGGCACCACGTCCTCGAGTGAGCGCAGCGTGGCGCAGATGCCGGCGCCGATGACCGTGTGCTGCTGCATCAAGGCGTACTCCGGTTCGGTCAGGCGGCCTGCCTTCAGCAGCACCGCGTCCGGGACACCGATCTTGCCGACATCGTGCAGGAATGCGCCGCGGCGCAGGGCGTAGAGTTGGCGTCGGTCGAGGTCAAGCTGCTCGCCAACCGCGACCGCCAGCGACGCCAGCCGCTCGCAGTGACCCAGCGTGTACGGATCCCGCGCCTCGATCGTCAACGCGAGGAAGACGATGAGCGATTCCGCGGAGTCGAGGTCGTCGAGATGCTGTTTCGCTCGCATGAGCGACTGCACCCGTGCCCGTAGCTCGGCGATCGCTGGCGGCTTGGTCAGAAATCCGTCCGCGCCCGCTTCGATCCCCCGGACACGATCCCCGGTCGAGGTCAGCCCGGTCACGAGCATGACGCGAACGAGCCGCGTCTTCGGATTGTTCTTCAACCGCCGGCACGCTTCGAAGCCGTCCATGCCGCGCATCTTGACGTCCATGATCACGACGTCGGGGCACCTGAGCGCCGCCGACTTCAGCGCCGCCTCGCCGCTCGTGACGACCGAGACGTCGTAGCCGAGCGCGGTCATGAGGCGCCCGAACATCTCGGCGGTCGTCAGGTCGTCGTCCACGACCAGGACGTATCCGTTGCTCTCTGCGGGCATCGGCTCACCTCACCGGGAACAGCGGGAGCGGGCGGGCCGGCAGTTGATGCTCGCGCTCGGCGAACGACCAGCGCGCGGCCTCATCAACGGCGCGGATCAACGCCTGACGGTTCAGCGGCTTCACCAGGTAGGCAATCACGCCGTGACGGAGGCTTTCGGACGGCGGAATGTCCGCATCACCGGTCACGAGCAGGATGGCCGTCGCCGGGGCCTGCACGCGGATCTGATCCGCCAGCCACAGCCCGCTCGGGCCGGGCATGTGCACGTCGCAGAGCGCGACCGCCGGAGCCGACTCCGCGATTTCCGTCAGGGCTTCGGCGGCGTTGGCGGCCTCGCGCACCCAATATCCTGCCGGCTCGAGAAGCCTGCGGAGTACGCAGCGCGTGGGCGGGTCATCGTCGATGACGAGGACGTCCGACAGACTCGGGCTTCCGGTCATTTGAGCCCCGCTCGCACCGATGCATTGTTGGCAGCCACAGCCGCCATGATGCCGTTGGTGATCGCCATCAGGACGACGGCCTGCCGCTTCTGGCCCCGGCGCCACAGACGCTCGGACGCGAGGATCGACACCGCGGTGACGCCGCCCTTCACCGCCCACAGCGCAGCCGGACGCGCCGCCATGCCGCTCAGAAGCGGGTTGGCTTCGACGGCACCATGTTTCACCGCGTCAATCGTGCTGGCGGCGTCGTAGGCATTGAGTCCAGCGAAGCTCACGTAGAGAGCGGGAAGCACAAGCCCGCGCGACGGCGCACCCGGACCATCGGCCGCCCAGGCCGGAACCGCGCAGGTAAGAAGGATGAAGACGGACGCGAACCACTGACGAATCATTTCGCCACTCTCCCGAACGACCTCGCGCACTATTGCGCCGGTCGATGTCGAGAAAGCCAGGTCGGTGCCCGCCGGGCCAGAATCAGTAACTGGCGTTGTGCCAGAGCTTTGGACGAAATGTGCGGCTTCTGAATCGGCGCGCCTGTGCCAACATGCGCGCGCCGCGGCGGGCGCTAGCGCTCAGTGCTGGACGTCGAGGCGCTCGAGCCACCGGTAGAGCGAGCGTCGGCTCATGCCGAGCATTTTGGCCGCCGCCGCCTTGTTGCCCCCCGCCTGGCGCAGCACGCGCTCGATTTGCTCACGCTGTGCCGTCGACAGCAGGTTCCCGTTCGCTTCCGGCAGTTCGGGCGTCGCGGGGACGCCGCCGGGAAGCGAGGACGGTTCCGCGGTCGACATGGCGCGGGAGATGTCGCGTTCGCTGAGCATCCGCCCCTCGCCCATGATGCACGCCCGTTCGATCACATTCCGGAGTTCACGGATGTTTCCAGGCCACGGCGCCCGCTGCAGCAGCCGCTCCGCCGCCGGCGTCACACCGGTGATCGTCCGACCGGTGCGCGCCCCGAATTCGGAGACGAAGCTGGCAGTCAGGTAAGAGATGTCTTCGCGCCGTTCGCGAAGCGGTGGAATAGGCACCTCGATGATGCTCAACCTGTAGAAGAGGTCCGACCGGAAGCGGCGGGCGTCGATTTCGGCTCTCAGATTGCGGTTTGTGGCGGCGACAACGTGCACGTCGACCTTGCGCGTCTCCAGCGAACCGACCCGCTGCACTTCGCCGTATTCGACCGCGCGCAGGAGCTTCGCCTGCAACGCCAGCGGCAATTCGCCGGCCTCGTCGAGGAAGAGCGTGCCACCGCTGGCGTGCTCGAACAGGCCCACCTTGGTGTCGGTCGCGCCGGTAAACGCGCCGCGGACGTGGCCGAACAGCTCGCTTTCGAAAAGCGTTTCGACGACCGCCGAGCAGTTCACGGTGATGAATCGCTTCGATCGGCGTGGCCCGAGCGCATGAATGGCGCGCGCGACAAGCTCCTTCCCGGTGCCGGTTTCACCCGACACCGTCACGGTCCGGGCGTGCGGCGCCAGCCGGCGCAGCGAGTCGAACAGCTCCTGCATCACCGGGCTGCGGCCGATCATGCCGTGGAACTCGAACTGCTTTGCCGCGTCCACGTCCACCCGCAGGAAGCGTTCGCGGCGGTCGATGCTGTCGCGGACCCCGCCGAGCAGGGCGGTCAGGCGTTCGAAGTCGAGCGGTTTGGACAGGTAGTCGAGGGCGCCAGCCTTTACCGCTTCGATCGCGGTCTCAACGGTCGCGTTGCCAGTCATGAGAATGACCTGGCAGTCGGGGTCGGCGGCGCGGATGGCGCGCAGCACGTCGATGCCGCCGATTTCGGGCATCTGGAGATCGACGAGCGCGGCATCGGGCTTGGCGGCCTCCAGCACCGCCAGCGCCTCGCGCCCGCCGCGGCGGGTCACGACGTCGAACCCGAGCTCGGTCGCGAACCGTTCGATGATCACCAGGACGGTCGGATCGTCGTCCACGACGAGGAGACGCGAGCGGTCTTCCGCACGTCCGTTCGGCTGCACCCTTTGGCTTATCGGATCCTGACGTCCGTTGGCACAGTCGGCTCAGGTCCGTGCGCGGCGCTGGCACACCCTCCTGGGACAGTGGCCCAGATTGCGCCATTTTCATCAGATTCCGGCGTGGCCGTCCGCTTGCCCTCCACCCCGGCCGTGAATAGAAGTCCTCTCGTCATCGTGCAATCAGGCGTCGGCCGCGCCGGGTTCCCCGGCCTCCTGGTGGAGGCGGGGCTCATCAGCCGACACGATCTTTCGCTGGCCGAGCAACACGCCAGCCGGGAGCAACTGCCGCTGGCGGACGCGGTCGTGACGCTCGGCTTCGTCCCCGAGGAAGACAGCTACACCCTGCTCGCGCGGGCGGCAGGTCTGGCGCTGGTCGATCTCGAGACCGCGGCGTTCAGCGCACTGGCCGTGCGCCTGGTGCCCGAGCGCATCGCGCGCCGGCATCTGGCCGTGCCGCTGCAGGTGGACAACCGGACGCTCACCTACGCGACGTCGCAGCCATTCGACGTGGAGGCCGAGCGCGACATCGCGTTCGCGTCCGGGCGCCGGCCGGTGACGTTCGTGGCGAGCCGCTCCGCGGTCCGCGCGGCGCTCGATCACTCGTATCCGAAGCTGCGCGAGCTGGACGTGCTCGCCGAACGGCTGCAGGTCGAGCGCGGCGCGGCGCACCGGTCCGAGGTCGACGATGGCGAGCAATCCGAATCCGTCGTCGTCAACTTGTGCAATCACCTGATTGCACGCGCCGTCGAGGTCGGCGCAAGCGACGTGCACATCGAGTGCGGACGCGAGGGAACCCTCGTCCGCTATCGAATTTGCGGAGTGCTCGAACCGGTGCTCACACTGCCGGCGAGCGTGTCGCAGCCGATTCGCAACCGCTTCAAAATCATGGGCCGCGCCGACATCGCGGTCCGTCACAAGCCGCAGGACGGCGCCTTCCGCACGACGGTCGGCGGCCGCCCGATCGACATCAGGCTGTCCACGCAGCCGACGGTTGACGGAGAGAAGCTCGTCATGCGGGTCATCGACAGCCACAGTCCGCTGCAGACGCTGGACCGCCTCGGCTACGACCACCAGACCCTGGCCCGGTTCGAACACGCGCTGTCGCGTCCCGACGGGCTGATCCTCGTGACCGGCCCGACCGGTTCGGGCAAGACGACGGCGCTCTACGCCGCACTCGGGCACTTGCGCACCGGCCGGACCAACATCGTCACCGTCGAGGATCCGGTCGAGCGGACGGTGCCCGGCGTCACCCAGATCCCCGTGAACACGCGTGCGGGCAACAGCTTTACCGCCGTCGTCAAGTCGATGCTGCGGCAGGACCCGAACGTCATCATGGTCGGGGAGGTCCGCGACCCCGAGGTCGCGCAGATCGTCGGACAGGCGGCCTACACGGGCCATCTCGTGCTCAGCTCGCTGCACACGGTGGACGCGGCGACCGCCATCACGCGCCTGACGAACCTGGGCCTCGAACCCTACAAGGTCGCCGAGTCGCTCTGCGCCGTGCTCGCGCAGCGGCTGCTTCGATCGCTGTGTCCGCGGTGCAAGGTGCAGCACGAGGAGCTCGAGGCGCGGCGCCGCGGTGTCGAGCACCACCTGCCGTCGGTGCCGGCCTCCGCCGGCCCCGGCTGCGACCACTGCTCGCATACCGGCTACGCGGGGCGCGTTCCGATCGTGGAGCTGCTCACGCCGTCCGACGAGCTGCGCGATGCGATCATGCGCGGCGCCACCGCGCACGAGATACGCGCGGCGATGCGCGCCGCCGGCACACCGACGATGCGGGATCACGCGATGCGGCTCGTCGCGGAGGGGATGACGTCGATCGAGGAAGTGAACCGGGTGCTGGCCGAGGACGCCGAGGCCGTCCAGGCGAAGGGACGCACGCGAACGCGCGTTCTGGTCACCGACGACGAGCCGATTACGCGGATGCTGGTCAAGCTGCTGCTCGAGCGGGAGAACTTCGAGGTACTCGAAGCCGCCAATGGCAGACAGGCGGTCGAAATCGCGACGCGCGAACGCCCCGACCTCCTGATTGCGGATCTCAACATGCCCGAGATGGACGGGTACGAGGCGATCGCGCGGCTGCGCCGCGACATGACCCTCGCGACGCTGCCGATCATGGTGCTCACCTCGGAAGAAGGACCGGGCGTCGAACGCCGCGTCCTCGAGCTCGGCGCGGACGACTACATCCTCAAGCCGTTCGATCCGGCGGTGCTGCTCTCGCGCGTGCACGCGGTCTTCCGGCGGCTCAAGGTGATGGCGGCATAGAAACACCATGAAACACTTCATGCGACTCTTGTGCGTGGCGCTGCTGGCGGCGAGCCCGGCGCGCGCGTGGGCGCAGGCGGCGGAACTCCCGCCGGATCTCGGCCGCGCGACGCTCGAAGACCTCCTGAACATCCGCATCACCACCGCGACGCGATCGGCCGAGGGGGCTGCGGCGGCGCCGGCGCGCGTGCAAGTCGTGACGAGCGCCCAGATTCAACGGCGCGGCTATGTGTCGCTCGCCGACCTGCTGAAGGACCTGCCGGACTTCAAGGTCGACATCGGCGGCGACCCCAACTACGCCACCGAGCTCACGGTGGACGGCACGCGCGGCGCGACGAATATCGTGCTGCTGCTCGACGGCATCCGGATCTCGTCGCCCACCAACGAGCCGATGGCCATTCTCGCGAACTACCCGGTCCACAGCGCCCGGCAGGTTGAAATCGTCTACGGTCCGGCGTCGGCGCTCTACGGCGCGGACGCGTTTTCAGCGGTCATCAACATCATCAGCAAGGACGTGGGCGACGCGCCGGGCCTCGCCTTGACGACGTCGATTGGCCAGTTTGGCCGTTACAACGAGGCGGGTTCCTACGGGGTCCGGCTCGGTTCACGCGCCGCGCTGATGCTCTCCGGACAGGCGTACGCCGATCGCCAGCCGGATCTCAGTCAGTACTACCCGTCGGATTTCCGCGGTCTCACGGCACAGCGCAGCGGAACGTTCCCCACGATCTTCGGGCCCATGACGCCGCTCCGCCCGATCTCGCCACGGTTCGAGAATCCGGTGTCGGCCCGCTCGTTTCACGCGGCCCTGCACGACGGTCCATTCCAGGCGATGGTCTTCCAGAACTATTCGCGCCTGTCCACCACGCCGCCCAAGACACCCGACAACGGCATCTACAACGCCGATGTCTTCAACGCCAACGCGCTTGTCGTCGCCGCGGCGAGCTACACCAGGCCGATTCGCCGGGTGACGACCGTCTCGACCTTCACGTTCAGCCGCCACGAGATGGACCCCGAATCGGGCTTCCGCAACAACAACACGCGCATGGAACGGAACTACAAATACGCGTACGGGTCGATGGCGAAGGCCGAGGAGCAGGTGTCGTGGACTCTCGCGCGGTCGGTCACCATGACGACCGGCGGCACGTTCGAGCGCTTCTACTCGATTCCGCAGACGGCGGGCCTGAACGAACCGCTCGTGTCGGTCCACGCGCCCGGTACCATCCTCGGCACCAACATCACCGACGACATCGTCAGGCTTCGATACGCCAACAGCGGGGCATTCGGGCAGGTGCAGTACGCCCGGAGCCCCGCCGTCGCGCTGACCGTCGGCGCGCGCGCCGACTACAACACCCGGTATGGCGCGACGTTCAATCCCCGCATCGGCGTCGTGACGAAAACCGCCCACGGCACGACGGTCAAGCTCCTGTACGGGAGCGCGTTCCTGGCGCCGTCGCCGTTCCAGGCCTATCACCACTACGGGTCGTTCTACTCGACCGACGGCGGCAGGACCTACGCGTCGAGGTTCTGGCACGTGCCGAATCCGGATCTCGAGCCGCAGCGGAAAAAGACCGTCGAGCTCAACCTGCTCCAGCCGCTTGGCAGCCCGGTGCAACTGTCCGCCAGTGCGTTCTATTCGCGGTTCACCAATCTCGTGCAGGATGACGATGACGATCCCAACGACGGCGGCTTCTATCACGGTTGGCCCGTCGCCGACCTCGATTCCTCGGTGAATGAAGGGCGTTCCACGACCTACGGGGTGACGGTGGCGCTCGACTTCTTGCATTCGTTCGACGCGGAGCGCCGCGTCGAGGCCCGCGCCGCGCTGACGCTCGTCGACGGTCGCGAGGAACACAAACACACAAGCATGGACAGAACTCTCCCGCTCGGGGCTATGGTCCCCGTCCAGCTCCGGGTCGGGGCCGACGTGGACTGGCGGCGCTGGAGCCTTGCGCCGCGCCTGTCGATCGTCGGCGCGCAGCGGCTGCTGGCGATGACGACGCCCGATTCGCTCGAACGCCGGACACTCGACGGATACGCGACGGTCGACGCGACGCTGCGGCGGCGCCAGGTCTTCAGGAACGTCGACCTGTTCGCAATCGTCGAGAACGCGCTCGACCGCCGGTATCGCGCGATCAACCCGAGCGCGTACATCAGCCTCGATGAGCTGATTGGCGTGCCACAGAACCCGCGGCGCCTGATGGTAGGTGTCGATGTGCACGTCAGGTAGACGGTAGTGGCCCTTGCCGCCCGCTCACCGTCCCTCGCCGCCGTCTTGGCGATCGTCGCGGCCCTCCTCGTGGCGCCGGCGAGCCGCGCCGCCGGGTCCGCCGCGCAGGCAGGCGCGGCGGCAAGCGAGCTGAAAGCCGCGTTCCTGTTCAACTTCGCGAAGTTCACCGAGTGGCCGGCGGACGCCATCCGCCCCGCGCAGCGGCTGATGATCTGCGTCACACGCGACACGCCGGTGGCGGCGGCGGCCGAGCGGTTCGTCAAGGGAAAGACGATCGACGGACACGAGGTGGCGATCGTGATCGTCGGTGTGGAGCGGCCGGTTGACTGGTGTCACGTGCTGTATCTGGACGGCCTCGACGGAAAAGAGACGACGCGATTGCTCGAGTCCATGAAGAGCGTGCCCGTCCTGACCGTCGGCGACGGCGAAGCGTTCGCCAGGCAGGGCGGCGTCGCGGGGCTGGTGGTGGAGATCGACCGGATGCGCTTCGTCATCAACGTCACGGCGGCCAGACGCGCGCGCCTGACGCTCAGCTCGAGGCTGCTCGGTCTGGCCTCAATCGTCAAGGATGAACCCGATGTCGAGCATTAAGCGCTGGATCCGCAACCTGTCGCTGGCGCGGAAACTGACGGCCATCGGCGTCACCGCGTCGGCGGCGTCGCTGCTTATCGCGGGGACCGGGCTGCTGGCCTTCGATCTGATCGCGGAGAGCCGCGACCAGATCCGCGAGATGGAGGTTGTCGCCAGGGTGCAGGGGACCAACAGCACGGCGGCACTCACCTTCGGCGACGCGAAGGCCGCCACCGAGACGCTGGCGGCATTGCGCTCGAACCCGCACGTCGTGACGGCGGCCATCCGCCGCCCCGACGGCACGGCGCTGGCGAGGTTCGAGCGCGATTCGCAGCAGCCGCATCCCCTCCCGCTCCCGGACATCGAATCTCCCGCAACGGCCGGGTGGCACCGCCTCGACCTGCGCGCTGGATCGTTGACCGTGGTCCAACCGATCGTGCTCGGCGACGAACCCATCGGCACCGTCTACGTGCAAACGGACCTGAACGAACTGCGGGCGAGGACGAAGGCCTATCTCGAGGCACTGGTGGTGGTGCTGTGTGCGGGCTTCGGACTGTCGTTGGCGCTCTCCACCTGGCTGCAACGCGTCGTCTCGACGCCGCTGTTGCGTCTGACGAACGCGACGCGTGTCGTGACGCGCGACCACAGGTTCGACGTCCGCGTCGAAGAGTCCGGCCGCGACGAGGTCGGCGAGCTCGTCGACGCCTTCAACGACATGCTCGGCGAAATCCAGGATCGTGATCGGCGCCTGCTGGGCCACCAGGAGGAGCTCGAGCGCACCGTCGAGGAGCGCACCACGGAGCTGCGTGAGACCAATGCGCACCTGATTACTGCGCGCGACAAGGCGATGGAGGCAAGCCGCGCGAAGAGCGAGTTCCTCGCCAACATGAGCCACGAAATCCGCACGCCGATGAACGGCATCATCGGCATGAGCGAGCTCGCGCTCGACACTGACCTCACGGCCCAGCAGCGCGACTACCTGGAGACCGTGAAATCGTCCGCCGATTCGCTGCTCGCGATTCTCAACGACATCCTCGACTTCTCGAAGATCGAGTCGCGCCGGCTGGAGCTCGAAGCGATTGCCTTCTCGCTTCCCGAGCTCGTGGGCCGGCTGCTGAAGCCGCTGGCGGTCAAGGCGGACCAGAAGGGACTCGAGCTGCTCTGTGACATCGATCCGTCCGTCCCCGCGGGCATTGTCGGCGACCCGGGGCGGCTGCAGCAGGTGCTGACCAACCTGGTGGCCAATGCGATCAAGTTCACGGCCCGCGGCCACGTGCTCATCGAGGTGCGCGAAGATGCCCGCGTCGAAGGGTGCACGAGGCTCCACTTCCAGGTGACCGATACCGGGATCGGCATCCCGGCGGACAAGCACAAGACCATCTTCGAGGCGTTCAGCCAGGCGGACGGGTCGACCACGCGGCGGTTCGGCGGCACCGGCCTCGGACTGACGATTTCATCCACGCTCGTGCAGCTGATGGGCGGGCGCATGTGGGTGCAGAGCGAGCCGGGCCGCGGCAGCACGTTCCACTTCACGGCCTCGTTCGACACCACGGACCTCTCGAAGTCGGAGCCCGGTCCCGAGCCGCTGCTCGCGGAACTGCCGGTACTGATCGTGGACGACAACCCCGTCAACCGGCGCATCCTGCACGCGCAGCTGACCCGCTGGCACATGCGACCGTCGGTGGTGGAGAACGGGCGCGCGGCGCTCGAATCGCTCTCGGCGGCTGCGCTCGCAGGCTCGCCGTTCGTGCTCGTCCTGCTCGACGTCCACATGCCGGGATTCGACGGTTTCCAGGTCGCGGAGCAAATCGCCGCGCGGCCCGAACTGGCCGGCGCGACCATCATGATGCTCAGCTCATCGTGCGATCAGACCGAGACCGGCCGCTGCCGCGAGCTTGGCATCGCGGCGTACCTGACGAAACCCATCCAGGCGGCGGACCTGCACGAAGCTGTCTGCCGCGTCCTCGCCAACGCGGCCACGGTGGGCTCCACGGGCGCGATGCGGCGACCGTCGGCCGGCCGGGCTGTCCGCGCCCTCCGCCTGCTGCTCGCCGAGGACAACGCCGTGAACCAGCAGGTCGCGGTCGGCCTGCTGTCGAAACGCGGCCACACTGTCGCTGTCGCCAACAACGGCGTCGAAGCACTCGCGATGCTCGAGCGTGACACGTTCGACGCCGTGCTGATGGACGTTCAAATGCCCGAGATGGGCGGCCTCGAAGCGACGGCGGCGATTCGAGCGCGAGAACGGACGACCGGCGGCCACATGCGGATCGTCGCCATGACCGCGCATGCGATGACGGGCGATCGCGAACGGTGCCTGTCGGCGGGGATGGACGGCTACCTCTCGAAGCCAATCGACCCGGCGCTGCTGTATGCGGGGATCGAGCACGAGACCGCGGCCGTGCCGACACCGACCGCCACCGCCGGCGCAGGCTCCGGTCTGCCGATCGATCACGCCAGGCTGATGGAGCGGCTCGGCGGCGACGAGCACCTGCGCGCACGGGTCATCAAGGTGTTCCTCGAAGACTGCCCTGCGCGGCTGGCGGCCATCAAGACGGCGGTCGACGGGCGCGACGCGGAGCAGATTCGCCGGGCCGCGCATGCGTTGAAAGGAGCGGCGGCGAATCTGTCGGCCGACGGGCTGGTCCGCGCGACGCAGGTGCTCGAACGAATCGGCGGCGAAGCGCGCCTCGACGCCGCGGATGCGGCGTGGCGTCAGTTGTCGGTGGAAGCCGTCCAGGTCATCGACGAGCTGCGCCGCTTGGAGCCGAGCAACGGGCGGGAGGAGCTGTCGTGCGCATCCTAGTCGCGGACGACGATCGTAGCGGCGCGGCCATTCTCGCGGCCTGGCTCGAGCGCCGCGGCCTCGACCCGCGTGTGGTCAATGACGGCGCCGACGCGCTCCGCATCATCCAGAGCGAGGAGCGACTGGGGATGGCCATCCTCGACTGGGAAATGCCTGGTGTCGACGGCCCTGCGTTGTGCCGGGCGATCAGACAGCGGCCGGAGCGTGCGTCGATGTACGTGGTCCTTCTGACGGCGCGAGACGCGAGGGCCGACATCGTGGCCGGCCTCGACGCAGGCGCCGACGACTACCTGACCAAGCCATTCGATCCCGAGGAACTTCGCGCGCGCGTCGATGTCGGTATTCGCGTCGTGTCGCTGCAGGACAAGCTCGCCGAACAGGTCGTCGAGCTGCAGGGGGCGCTGTCAAAGGTCAAGCAGCTGAGCGGCCTGCTGCCGATCTGCTGCTACTGCAAGCGTATCCGCGGCGACCAGAATTACTGGCAGCAGGTCGAGATGTACATCACCGAGCATTCCGGCGCGCGATTCAGCCACGGGATTTGTCCCAGCTGCGCGGACAAGGTGATGGCTGAGCTCACCTAAGCGTCGAGTGTCTCACGCACCTTGCGCTGCAGCGCCTGCGGTGTGAACGGCTTCTGCAGGAACGGTGTGCCCTCCGTCAGGATGCCGTGGCGGACGATCGCCTCATCGGCGTAGCCGGAGATGTAGAGCACGCGGATCCGCGGACGTGACGGCAGCAAGCGGTCAAACAGCGGCGCGCCTTCGGATTCGGGCATGATCACGTCGCTGACCAGCAGCTCAATCGGTCCGTCGAATGCGCCGGCCACCCGCAGCGCTTCCTTGGGATCGCCCGCCTCGATGATCCGGTAGCCAGCACGCTCGAGGCTCACGCGCGCCAACAGCCGAACGGCATCGTCGTCTTCGACGAGCAGTATGGTTTCCGATCCCTGCAGCGACACGGGCGCCGCGGACCGCTTCTCGCGCCGTGACGGGACGTCGCCCGTGAACTGCGGCAGGTAAATCTTGAACGTGGTGCCGCGCCCGGGCTCGCTGTACACCCAGATGTCGCCGCCGCTCTGCTTCACGATACCGTGGACGGTGGACAGTCCGAGACCGGTTCCCTTGCCGGGTTCCTTCGTGGTGAAAAACGGTTCGAAGATGCGCGTCCGCGTCGCCTCGTCCATCCCGCTGCCGGTGTCGGTCACCGCGAGCATGGCGTAACGACCCGGCGATACCGGCAGGTGGCGCTGCCGGTACTGCTCGTCGAGCAGCACGTGGCCCGTTTCGATCGTGAGCTTGCCCCCGCGCGGCATCGCGTCGGCGGCGTTGACCGCCAGGTTGACGAGGATCTGTTCGAGCTGCGACGGGTCCATCTTGATGCGTCCCGCGTCGGGCGGGAGCACCATGGCCATGTCGACATGCTCCGGGATGAGCCGTCGCAGCATGGGTTCGATCCCCGACACCAGCGCGTTGATCTCGAGGACGCGTGGCTGCAGGATCTGCTTGCGGCTGAAGGCGAGCAGTTGCCGCGTGAGCCCCGCGGCGCGTTCGCCGGCTCTGCGGATTTCAACCAGGTCGCGGCGAAGCGGATCGTCCGGGGAGAACCTTCCGATCAGGAGCTCGCTGAAGCCGAGGATGGCGGTGAGCACGTTGTTGAAGTCGTGCGCGACGCCGCCGGCGAGCTGTCCGATCCCTTCCAGCTTCTGCGCCTGCCGGAGTTGATCCTCGAGCAGCCGCTGTTCGGTGATGTCGCGTCCAATGGAGAAGAGAAGACGTTCGCCTCCCACCGCGATCGTCGTGGTCGCAAACTCCATCAGCACGATCGACGCGTCGTGGCGAACAATCTCGATGGGCGGCGTCCGGCTCGCGCCCGCAGCGACCGCGTCGTTGTAGAGTCGGACGGTCTGATCCGCCTTGGCTGCCGGGACGAATTGCCCGATATGCCGCCCCACGAGCTGATCGTGACGCAGGCCGGTGATCTCCATCCAGCGCTGGTTCATCTCCCGGACCACGCCGTCGAGCGTGATGACCGCGATGGCGTCATTGGCATGCTCGAGCAGCGTTCGATACCGCTCCTCCGACGCAGCGAGACGGGCCACTGATCGTGACAGCTCGAGCGACTGGACGATCTGATTGCCCATCGCCCTGGCGAACGCGACCGAATCCGTGGTGCTCACATCGGTGCGCGTCGCGCCGATGATCATCGCTCCCACGCCCTGCCCTTCGGAGAGGAGCGGCACGATCTGCGCGGATGCGACACCCGCCCCGTCGAGGATGGTGCCCCCCACGGCCGCGGGAATCGAGCCGGACGGCACGGCGACGCTGCCTGTTTCGTCCACGATCTGCTCCAGGACTTCGAGGTGCCCGAAGAACGTCTCCAGTCTGGCGCGCTCGGCGACGGAGAAGCCGACGTCCTGGCGCAGCCGCAGCCTCCCGCCAGCATCGCGCGTGAAGAGTGCGCCCTTCGAGATGCCCGCCGCGTCGAGCGTCGCCGCCAGCACGTCGCGCAGCGTCTTGTCCACGTTCTGCTCGCGCGTCAGGGCGTCGGCGACGCCGCTCAGCAACGAGAGCTGGGCGGCCTGGACGCTGCACTGCTGCGCCAGCCCCGTCATCGCGGCCAGCTGCCGTTCGAGCTGGCTGATGACGAGCCGCGCGTGCTTCAACTGCACCCCGGCGCCGGGCTCCTCGGCGCCAACGGGAGCGCCCTGCTCCAGCGCGTCCACGACGGCCGCATAGGCGTCGGCAAAATCGGGGGTGCGCGCGACGAGGGCGTTGGCACCGACGCGGTGCGCGAGGTCCTGATCGGTCGGCGACCCGTAGTGCCCCGAGATCAGGACGACGGGGATGTCGCCCAGCCCGGGATCCCGGCGGAGCTCGAGGCACAACTGGAACCCGTCGCCATCGGGCATGAACACGTCGCTCAGGATCACGTCGGGGTGTTCACGCCGCGCGGCCGCGACCGCCGTCGACATGCCGAGCGCTGTCGTGGTCTCGAAGCCGAATTGCGAAAAACGCAGCCGCGTCAACTTGAGCTGAACTGGGTCGTCGTCCACTACGAGGACCCGTCGTCCTTTGCCGCGTGCGGTGCCCGTTGGCCGCGGCCGCGGCAGATAGATCCGGACCGACTCGACGAGGCGGCTCGGCTCGATCGGTTTGACGAGCAGTGCCGTGAAGCCTTCTTCGCTGGTCTGCAGCTGTTCGAGACGGCTCAGGAAGCCCGAAAGCGCCAGCACAGGCAGCTCGGCGCCGGTGACCGCACGGAGCCGCCGCAGGAGCTCGACGCCGTCCATGTCGGGGAGAATCAGGTCCTGGAGCACGAGATCGGGACGGGCCTCTTCGACCGCCGCCAGCGCCTCACGGCCGTCAGTCGCCTCGACGACGGAGTAGCCCTCGGCCTGGAGCACCACCCGCAGCATCTTTCGCGTAATCGGGTTGTCCTCGACGACGAGAATCGTGCCGACGTCGCTCATGCGCCGCCGCCGCGCACGATGCGGCGCGCCAGGTGGTCGGCCACGACGCGCGGCAGCGCATTGGTGTCGATCGGCTTCGACATGTAGCCGTCGCATCCCGCCGCATAGGCCTTCTCCTCGTCGCCCTTCATCGCGTACGCGGTGAGCGCGATGACGATCGTGCCGCGGCGTTCGGGATCGGCCTTGAGCCGTCGCGTCAGCTCGAGGCCGTCCATGCCCGGCAGCTGCACGTCCATCAGGATGAGCGCCGGTGCAAAGGTGGAAAGGACCCTCAGCGCGTCTTCGGCATCGGTGGCCGTGCGCACCTCGTAGCCTTCCGCCGCGAGGATCACCTTGGCCAGTTTCAGGTTCTGCGGGTTGTCGTCGACGATCAGGATCGGATCAGACGCCATGGACACCCTCGGACGGGGCCGACGTGACCCGCGGAAGGACGACCGAGAAGACACTCCCCTTCCCCGGCGTGCTGCGCACGGCGACGCGGCCGCCGTGCGCCTCGGCGAGCCGCTTGGTCAGGGCAAGGCCAAGACCGGTACCCTGGTACTTCTTCGAGATGCTGCCATCGAGCTGCTGAAACTCGACGAAGAGCTTGCCGAGGTCCTCATCCGAGATGCCGACGCCGGTGTCCTCGACGTCGATGCGGAACATGTCGGGTCCTTCGGGACTGATACGGATATCGATGCGGCCGCCTTCCGGCGTGAATTTAATCGCGTTCGAGAGGTAGTTGTAGAGAATCTGCTTCACCCTCGCGGGGTCGATCACCACGCGGGCGACGTCCGCTTCGACGTGCGTGTGCACCTGCAGGCGTTTGCTGGCGGCGAGACCCCGCAGGATGTCGCGCACCTCGCCACAGACCTTCGCGAGCTCGACCGGCTCGGGACGGAACTCCATCTTGCCGGATTCGACCTTGGAGAGATCGAGCACGTCGTTGATCAACTGCAGGAGGTGGCGTGAGCTCGTGAGGATGTCGCCGAGGTATTCTTCGTGCTCCGCCGAGACAGGTCCGACCTTCCCCTTGTGCATCAATTCCGCGAAGCCGATGATCGCGTTGAGCGGCGTGCGCAGCTCGTGCGACATGTTGGCGAGGAACTCGCTCTTCAGCCGGCTGGCTTCCTGCATCCGCACCTCGAGACGCTTTCGTTCCGTGATGTCGCGGATGGCGCTCGAGACGAGCGTCCCGTCCTCGGTCTCGAGCGGGCTGAGGCTGATTTCGACCGGAAACTCGCTGCCGTCCTTCCGCAATCCGTACAGCTCCAGCCCCGAGCCCATCGCGCGCGGCCGCGGCGCCGCGAAATAGTGATCGCGGTGCGACGGATGCACGCGGCGGAACCGGGCCGGCACCAGCAGCTCCACCCACTGGCCGATCAGCTCCTGGCGGGTGTAGCCGAACAGCTTTTCGGTCTGCGCATTGACGAGCTGAATGCGCCCGTCCTTCCCGACGATGACCATCGCATCGGGCGCCGACTCCAGCAGTTCCTTGAACTTGTCTTCCGCCTTCTTGCGCGCGCTGATGTCGCGGATGGCGCTCGACACCAGCATTTCGTCCTCGGTCTGCAGGGGGCTGAGGCTGATCTCGACGGGGAACTCGGTGCCGTCCTTGCGCCGGCCGAGGAGCTCGAGCCCGGAGCCCATGGCGCGCGTGCGCGGCTCGTAGAAGAACCTCGCGCGGTGGGCCGGATGCTTGGCCCGCACACGCTCGGGAACCAGCATCTCCACGGTCTGTCCCACCAGCTCGTCGCGCGTGTACCCGAACAGCTTCTCCGTCTGCGCGTTGACGATGGCGATGTTGCCGTAGCGGTTCACGATGACGATGGCATCGGGCGCCGCCTCGAGGAGGCTGCGAAACTTCGCCTCGCTGGTCTGCAGCTCGCGCAGGCGCTCGAGCGGGGTGATGTCCTTCTTGCTGACCGCGACGAACGTGTCGCCGCCGGGCATCTCGACGCGCCGCTTCGAGACCGCCATCTGAATCGTGGTCCCGTCTTTGCGCCGCCGTTCGGTCTCGTACACGCAGGTGCCGTCGCGCATGGCGCGGTCGAGGTTGACACGCGCCTCCTCGCGCCTGTCCGCGGGGACGACGAGATCGCTCAGCAGGCGGCCGACGGCTTCGCGCGGGCTGTAGCCGAAGACGGTTTCCGCGCCGCGGCTCCAGTACAGCACCCGACCGTCGGGAGACAGCGCGATCAGCGCGTCCGGCGACTCGTCGGCCAGCAGTTGCGCGAACGAAGCAGCGGAGTGGTTCGTATCTGTGTCCGTCATCCGTCGGAGCGCCGAGGCTCGCGGGGAGGGAGAGTCGCGCGAACGCTACGACAGGCGCGGGCGTTATGTACGATAGACGCCGGCAACCGTCAATGGTCTGAACGATGCGTCGGCAGGTGCGAGAATGCTGATTCGGTTGTCAGCAATTGCCTGACAACCGGCCCGCTGGGTGCCGGCCGCCTCACTCTCCGAGCTGATTTCGCACCACGTAGGCGGCGAGCTCCGCCACGGTCTTCATGGCCATTTTTTCGAAAATACGCGTGCGATAGGTGCCGATCGTCTTGACGCTCAGTGACAGCGTCGCGGAGATTTCGCGGGTGCTCTTGCCGGCGGCGATGAGGCGAAACACCTCGTACTCGCGGTCGGACAATCGTTCGTGCGGCGGCTTGTCCGTATCGTCGGCCAGATGCCTCGCGAGCCCTTCGGCCACCTCCATGCTGATGTACCGCCCGCCGGCGGCGACGCGCCGCACGGCGCCGATCAGCTCCGCCGGCTCGCAGGCCTTCACGACGTATCCGCTGGCGCCCGCCTTGAGCGCGCGGATCGCGAACTGATCTTCCGCATACATCGTCAGGATGAGGACCGGGATCTTGGGCCGCTCGCGCCGCAGCTGTTTCAGCACGTCGAGGCCATTGGTGCCGGGCATCGACAGGTCGAGGAGCACGATGTCGTGCTCGACGGCGCGAGCTTTCTCGAGCAGCGTGCGGGCATCGATGGCGTCGTCCACGACGCGGAGGTCGTCGGTGCCGGACGCGATCTGCCGGACGCCCTGCCGGATGACAGGATGATCGTCGGCGATGAGGATGCGGATCATCGGCGGCGACCCGACCGGCTGGTGGTGCGCCGGGTGGTGAGCGGGACGGTCAACGTGACGACGGTGCCTCCGGACTTCCCCGGCGTGATGTCCAGCGTTCCGCCAAGCAGCGCCGCGCGCTCGCGCATGCCGACCAGTCCAAGCGCGTCGCGGCTCGTGATCCGCTCCTCCGAAATGCCGCGGCCGTTGTCCGCCACCGAGACGACGAGCGCTTTGCCGGATCGGTGCACCGACACGATGACGAGCGTGGCTTGCGCGTGGCGCTGCACGTTGCTCAGCGCCTCCTGGACGACGCGGAAGATCCATGTCGCCCGCCCCCGTTCCAGATCGATCTCTGCGGCGTCCCGCTCGACGCGGCACTGGATTCCGAAGTGGCGTTCGAACTCCGCGGCCTGCCAATCGATGGCGGCGGCGAGCCCGAGCTGGTCCAGCACAGCGGGCCGCAGATCGCTGGCGATCCTGCGCACAGAGTCGAGTGTATCGCCGACAATGCCGAGCATCGACTCGATACGTTGCTCCACGGCGGTCCGCCGATCGTCAGACCACGTCGCCACGTCCGCGCGGAGCCCGTAGAGGTCGGTCTTCAGGCCCGCGAGCGTCTGGCCGAGTCGGTCGTGCAGCGTCCGTGAGAGACGTGAACGCTCTTCCTCCCGTACTCGCTGCGTGCGTTCGGATAACCGGCGGTGGTCCGTCTCGAGCAGCGCGATGCGGCGGTGCAGTTCCTGCAGCCGGGTGGCGCGTTCATACGCGATCCCCGCATGCGCACTCAACGTCATCGCTGCGTCTTCATCCGCCGCGGTGAATTCATCGGCACCCAGCTTGTTCCTGAGGTTCAACCAGCCGTAGACGCACGCTGCCGACCGGATAGGAACGCTCAGCAGCGATGCAACACGCGGCCCGTCGGAAGGCAGGCCCAGTGCCTCCGGCCGGCCACCAGGATTTCTGACGCGATACGCGCGACTTTCGTTGACAACCGTCGCGAGAAAGGATTCTGTCAGCGACGGCACCCGAAGGTGATTTCCGGTGTCGTCCGCAAACCCGCTGGTGATGAGTCGCGGTTGCTCGGCGTCCCTGCGCGGAATCAGACCAACGACCGCTTGCTGCGCCAGCGTGACTCGGCGCGCTTCCGTGCAGACTCTGTCGAGCAATGCGCGCGGATCGTCTTCTCCCGCCAGCTGCTGCGCGGCCTCCATCACGGCGGACATGCGATCGGCCGCTGCCGAAAACCGTTCGATCCGATCCGCGAGCGTGGCGCTCACCAGCTCGAGACGCTCACGATCGAAGCTCTCGCGACGTGGCGGCGCAGGGGGGGCGGCCGCGGGCGCGGCGAGCGCGGCCGCGACCGTCGACAGAATCTGCTCTACGGGACTCGGCTTGGTGAGAATCTCCACGACACCGCATTGCAGCGCCAGCGCACGCGCCTCGTGCTCGTGATAGGTCGCGGTGTAGAAGATGACGGGTGTAGCCGCCAACGCCGGTTGTTCGCGCATGCGCCGCACGAACTCGTAGCCGTCGATCGTCGGCATCATGATGTCGCTGATGACCAGATCGGGATGAGCGTCGGCGAGCACGTGGAGGGCATCTCCCCCGTCCGTGGCCGAGAGGACCTCGTAGCCGGCGGAGCGAAGGATAGTGGTAAGAAGGTTTCGGTCAGCTGGCCTGTCTTCAATGATCAGAATAGTTGGCATTCCACTGGGGGCATTCCGATCACCGCTCGGGTTATCGCAACTGATCTTGGTGCGTACCAGACAATAGGGCGTCCGGCGCGCACGCCGGTATCCGCCTTTCGCTCTTTTCTACATCGGCTGTATGCCCGAGTCTAGTATCGGCAAACGACTGAGCCCGTCGTTATCGAGGCGGCGTTGAACCCACCCTCGAACAGTCGATGAACTGGCGTCGAGGTCGGAGGGCGGCTCCGCCGCGCCCGCGCACGGCCAGGTGGCTCATCGCCCCTTGACGGCCGGACACGGCGGGACTGTTGCTCAGTTACGCCGAGGAGGACTTTCTTACGTCGTCAGCCGCAGCAGCTTGACCAGGTTGCCGCCGAGAATCGCCTCTTTGTCGGCGTTGCTCAGCGCGGGGTTGTTGACGATCGGATCCACCGTCACGGGCCAGCCAAAGGGCGTGTCGGTTCCGAACACGACCTGGCTCGTCCCCATTTCCGCGACCAGGTGGCGGACGCCTTCCGGCGAGAACACCATCGCGTCCGCGAGGATGTTCGTGTGCATGTAGTCGCTCGGCTTCCGCTTGATGATGCACTGCTGGCCGTTGCGCTGACAGGCGACTTCCGTCCGCCCGAGGTACGACGGCAGGTAGCCGCCGCCGTGCGCGCCGCACACTTTCAGCGCCGGGAACTTGTCGAACGTCCCGTCGAAGATCAGCCGCGAGAGAAACACGGTCGTCTCGAGCGGGTTGCCGACGATGTTACCGAGACCGCCGCGACCGGCGAGCGCTCCCTGCTGGATCAGGTTCCCCGAGCCGTTGGGATGCATGAACGCCAGCTCGCCGAGCTGCGCTACCTTGGCCCAGAACACGTCGAACTTCGGCGACGAGAGGCTCTCGCCGTTGACGTGCCCGCCGACGGCGACGCCGCGCGCGCCGAGGCGCTTCACGGCGTCCTCGAGCATCTCCGCCGCCACGTCCGGGAACTGGAGCGGGATCGACGCCATCCCGACGAAGCGGTCGGGATGCTGCCTGCTCCACGCCGCCAGCGTCTCGTTGTGCTTGCTGCAGATCGCCTTCGCGAGCCCCTGGTCCTTGATCTCCCACCACCAGAAGTCGTTGACGCTGATCGCCTCGACGTCGACGCCGATCTTGTCCATCATCGGGATGCGGTCGTCGAGCCCCGGCCCAGTGGCGCGATCCTTCTCGAACGGCGTCCCCTTGACGACGTCGCCGAGCGGCATGTCCCAATGACAGTGGACGTCGACCACCTTGACGCGCTTGCCGGCGACGCTGACCTGCAGGCGTGACGGCGCCTGCGCGAGCAGCGCCTCGCCGCGCCGACCAATGTAGAGACCCGCGGTCGCCCCGGCGACGGTCTTGACGAACTGTCTTCGATTCTGCACCGTGTTCTCCTTGTCAGAGGCGGGTCCGCCTGCGCGTGGCTTCTCTGCTCGGCGGGACCCGCCCTACGTACCTCTCTGCCCGGCGGAAGCCGCCCTGCGCAGCGCGTGCGGCGGGGAGCAGGCGGCACAGTAAGACAGTCCCGCCTGCGCGGTCAATGTCCGGGCGATACGCCCGCCTTCAAGGCGACGCCGGACCTGCGCTGTGCAAGCGTTCGCCCCACTGTGCGTGCAATCTCCTCCGCCGCCGCCTGCGGCGGCTTCCCTTTCGGGTGAATTCCGCAGATGGCGGTCGTTGCGGAATGATCGAGCGCACGGCTCCAGCGCGACTGCCCCGCCTCGTCGCGGCCGTAGGTGACATACGCCGAAGCCGTATTCAGCCCGGTGCCCGGCCGCTCGCCCACGACGTGCACGACGACGGCGGCGCCGACGAGACCGCCAATCTCGTAGCCGGCGCGCACGCGGCCGTTCTGCACGACGACATCGGTTTCGCCGACGTGGCATCCCTCGTCCACGAGGAGCCGCCGAAGCGGCGGCAGCAGCGCGCGCAGCTGTTCGTTGATCGCATCGGCGTTCAGGCCGTCGGACACAACGAGCTGCACCTGAGGCGATCGCCGGTACAGCGTCGCGATCGCAGGAACATCGTCTTCGCGGATTCGTTCGCCGAGCGGCGGGTGCGCCAGGTACTCGTCACGGCTCGCGGCGGCGCTCCGCACGCGCATGTGGCGCGCACACGCATGCCGCAGGACGCCTTCGTCGAGCGACGCGTACAGCGCGCGCCGGGCGTGGGCGTAGATACGTTCGAGGCGCGCATCGGCCTCGGGCGCATCGAGCGCGACGTCCAGGCCGCGCTCCTGCAGCTCGCCGAGCCGACGCGCTGCCTCCTCCTCGAGCAGCGAAGCCTGGCGGCGATCGCCGCTGCCGCGTGCACAGGCGGCGTAGAGTCGCGCGATCGTGTTTCGTCCCGGACGCGGCTCACCACCGGGCCCGAGCGCGCCGAGCTCGATCAACCGCCGCTCCATGGCCGACGTCATCTGCCGCCCCGCGCGCCGGCGCAGGGCTGGATGCTGGCGGAACGAGGTCGTCAGGTAGCCGAGCATCGGATCGGCGTTGCCCGCCACCGCCATCAGGTACGCGGGGGCGGCGCGCTCGACAATCCGCTCCGTCACGCGCTCCAGCTCGCGCGGCGCGATGCCCATGTGAAACGTCGCGCACACGTCGAGCCCCATCGTCAGGCCGTGCAGCTTCGCCATCGCCGCGTCCTCGAGGCAGACGCGCTCGAGTTGCGCCGCGTTCCTGAAGACTTCCGGCCCGATGAACCCGGCCACGTCGTTCACGATCGTCCACGTGTGGGACGGGTTCCGCCGCACACCGCGCTCACGTGAGGCGGACCCGCCGACCAGCTCCAGCCGAATGTGACGCGCCACTCCGTAGGTGCGCGCCTCGAGCGTTCCCATGTCGATCCCCTCGGCCGCGCCGTTGGTCACCTCCGACCCCTGGCCCGTCTCGAAATAGAGGCCGTCGAAATCGCGCGCCAGGTCGATCACACCCTCGACGTCGAGGCCGACCATCCCGGCGAGCCCGCGCGAGGTGCCGGCGAGGCTCTGGAAGCCGACGTCGACGCGCGCCTGCGTCCGCGCCGCGTGCTGCTTGACGATGTCCGACAGCACGCAGTAGCGCGTGGGCAACTCGAGACTCCGCACCACCCGTTCGAGCAGCGCCTCGAGCCGCGCGATCGTGTCGAGGTCGTCGGCGGCTGGATTGAGCCCGAGAATGACGTCGCCGCAGCCGTGGGAGAGGCCGTCGAGGATCGAGAACAGGATTTCGCGTTCGTCGTCGCCCGCGCTGTTCGGCTGGATGCGTGAGCCGAAATGCCGCGGATGCCCGATGCCGATTCCCGGACCGGGGAGCGGGTTGAACAACGCACACGACAGCGCCGACAGCTCGTCGTCGCTCATGACCTTCACGACCGCGCCGATCGCCTCGCTCGCGAGCGCGTCGCGGTACTGCGCCACCCACTCGGCAGCGCGCGGGCCCGCCAGCGCCTCTTTCAGGCGGGCGATCGTCATCGGGTCCAGCTCGGGGTCGGCGCGGCGGTCGCGGGAGCGATCGAGCGCTGCGGTCACCCCATCGTCGATCGGCGGAGCGCGCCGGATATCGCCCACCGTCGTGGCCAGCAGCGCCTGGCGCGCGTCCTCGCGCAGCCGGTCGTCCGCGGTGCCGCCGACGGCGAGGTCGCCTTGCTTGAACGCACTGGCAAGCGTGAAGGTTCTGCGCAGTTCCTGACCGGTCATGGGCCTCGGCCGCTGTGGCACCCCTGGTGCCGGAGCATAATACTCAGCCTTCGAATGTCTAGCCTGGCCACGCTGTTCGAGCCGCCTGACGATGCGACGGCTGAAGACCTGCGGGGACGCCTGCGCGCGATGGCGGACCTCGTGGCGCGCGCGCCCGTCCCCATCGCCGTCGCGCACGACGCGGACTGCCGCTTCATCTCCGCGAACGATGCCCTGGGCCGCCTGCTCGGCGTGCCGCCCGAGGTCAACATCTCGATGACGCCGCGCGCCGGCGAGCACCCGCTCTACCGGATCCAGCACAACGGGCGCGACCTCCCGCCGAACGAGCTGCCGATGCAGTACGCCATCGCGCACCGCACGCACGTGACCAACGACATCGAGATCGTGCGCGCGGACGCGTCGGTGGTGTACGTGCAGAACGACGTGGAGCCGCTCTACGACCGGCGCGGCCAGGTCTGCGGCTGCGTCAGCGTGTGCGTGGACCTCACCGACCGCCGGCGCGTCGAGATGGTCCTGCGCGAGGCGGACCGGCGCAAGGACGAATTCCTCGCCACGCTCTCGCACGAGCTGCGCAACCCGCTGGCGCCCATCCGCAACGCCGTGGAGTTGATGCGCCGGGCCGGCCACGACCCGCACATCGCCGAGCGCGCGCTCGCCATCATGGAACGCCAGCTCCACCAGCTGGTGCGGCTGACCGACGACCTGCTCGACGTGTCGCGCATCACCCGCGACACCATCGAGCTCCGCCGCGACCGCATCGATCTGCGGGCGGTGCTGCGCAGCGCGCTCGAAACGATCGATCCGCTCAGTCACGCGGCCGGGCACGACCTCACGGTCGATCTCCCGCAGACCGCGCTCTGGGTCTATGCCGACTTCACGCGGCTGGCGCAGGCCTTCGTCAACCTGCTGAACAACGCGGTGAAGTACACGGATCGCGGCGGGCACATCTCCCTGGACGTCTTGGTCGAGGGGGGCGGGGCCGTCGTCTCGCTGCGCGACACGGGCATCGGCATCGAGCCGGCGCTCCTCCCGCGCATTTTCGACATGTTCGTCCAGATCGACCCGGGCTCCACGCGCGCGCGCAGCGGCCTCGGCATCGGCCTCGCCCTCACCAGGCGGCTGATCGAGCTGCACGAGGGGTCGATCGAGGCGCGCAGTGACGGCGCGGGCGCGGGAACCACGTTCGTCGTGCGGCTGCCGCTCGTCGCCGCCGCCGAGCGGCACGACCACGTCGACGAACTCGTACCCACGCCCACCGCCAGCCGGTGCCGCGTGCTCGTCGCCGAAGACATCCCCGACGCGGCTGAAATGATGCGCATGATGATCGACTGCATGGGCCACGACGTGCGCGTGGCCACCGATGGCATCGAGGCCGTCGCCATCGCGGAGGACTTCAGCCCGCAGATTGCGCTGCTCGACATCGGGATGCCGCGGATGGACGGTTACGAGGCCGCCCGCCGCATCCGTCTCGCCCTCGGCAACCAGGTGATGCTGGTGGCGCTCACCGGCTGGGGACAGGAGGACGACCAGCGACGCGCCTTTGCCGCCGGCTTCGATCGCCATCTCACCAAGCCGGCGGAGCCGGACGTCCTCGAGGATCTCATCGCGTCAGCAATGCACTGATCCTGTAAATCTCCTAGACCGCTGCCGGCATTCCCCAGACCTGCCGTGTCACTTCGAGAATCCGCTCCAGCTTCGCCCACTGGTCGGCCTCGGTGATCTGATTGCCCTGCACGGTGCTCGCAAAACCGCACTGCGGGCTGAGGCACAGGCGCTCGAGCGGGACGAAGCGGGCTGCTTCGTCGATGCGCCTGGCGATCTCGGCGACCGGTTCGAGCGCGGGGGTCTTCGTCGTCACCAGTCCGAGCACGATCACCTTGTCGTCCGGCACGAACCGCAGCGGCTCGAACGATCCCGAGCGTGTGTCGTCGTATTCGAGGAAGTACGCGTCGACGTGCAGCTCGTTGAACAGCGCGTCGGCGACCGGCTCGTAGCCGCCCTCGGCGACCCACGCGCTCTGCATGTTGCCGCGGCAGAGATGGATGGCGACCGTCAGGTCCGCCGGCCGGCGATCGATGACCGAGTTGATCAGCGCGGCGTAAGCGTGCGGCAGCTCGTTCGGGTCGTCGCCACGCTCCTTTGCCTGCGCGCGCAGCTGCGGGTCGCAGAGGTACGCCAGGTTCGTGTCGTCGAACTGGATGTAGCGGCAGCCGGCCGCGTACAGCGAGGCTACCTCGTCGCGGTAGGCCTGCGCGAGATCCTCGAAGAACTCGTCGAGGTCCGGATACGCCGTGATGTCGATCCCCTTGCGCCCGCCGCGGAAGTGCACCATCGTCGGCGACGGGACGGTCACCTTCGGCGTCTTCGTCGTCACCGACCGCAGGAACTGGAAGTCCGCGGTCTGGATGTCCTGCACGTGCCGCAGCTTGCCGGTGACCGTCACGCGCGGCGGCGCGAAGTCGATCTCGCCGTCGCGCGTGTGAAACTTCGACGCGATACCGCCGGAGACCGCGACGCCCTCGAGCCGCTGCAGGAAATCGATGTGGAAAAAGGTGCGCCGGAACTCGCCGTCCGTGATGCTCTGCAGCCCGATCGCTTCCTGCTTGCGCACCACCTCGCGAATCGCGTCGTCTTCGGAGGCGCGGAGCTGGTCTTTCGTGATCTCGCCGATCTGGAAACGCGCGCGCGCCTCCTTCAGGCGTGTGGGACGGAGCAGGCTGCCGACCTGATCGGCACGAAACGGCGGGTTTAACCGGGACACTGGGACACCTCCTGAGGAGCTTGCCTCGCCGCAGCCGCGCCGCGGCGAAGGCGGGCTGCATATTACTTGTTTTTCGATAGAATCCGTCCGACATGAGTGAGACCACGGTCGATGTCGGCAAGCTGCTCGACGATGGAGGCTGGAGCGCGTACCAGAAGCTCCTGGTGGGCTGCATTGCGCTGACGATCATCTTCGACGGGCTCGACAACCAGCTGCTCGGCGCCGCGGTGCCGGCGATGATGAAGGAGTGGGCGCTGCCGCGCGCGCCGTTCGCGTCGGTGCTGGCCGCGGCGCTGTTCGGCATGGTGATCGGCGGCTTCACGGGCGGCTACATCGGCGACCGCCTCGGCCGCCGCCCCGCCCTGCTCGGGAGCGTGGCCTGGTTCGGCGTGTTGACGATCCTCGTCTCGTTTGCCGGCAACGTGACGCTGCTCACCGCGCTGCGGTTCTTTGCGGGCCTCGGCCTTGGCGGCGCGATGCCGAACGCCGCCGCGCTCGCGTCGGAGTACGTGCCGCTGCGACGCCGGCCGTTCGCCGTGACCCTCACGATTGTCTGCATTCCGATCGGCGGGACCCTGGCCGGCTTCACCGGCGCGCTGGTGCTTCCGGCCTACGGCTGGCGGGCGCTCTTCCTCATCGGCGGCAGCCTGCCGCTGGTCCTCTGCGCGCTCCTCTGGACGGTGCTGCCCGAATCGCCGCGCTATCTCGCGCGTCAGCGCGCGCGGTGGCCCGAGCTGGCGCGGCTGCTGGAGCGGCTCGGACACAAGTTCCCGCCCGGCGTGGCGTTCATCGACTCGAACGAGCGCGCCATCGCGCGCGCGACTGTCGGGTCGCTGCTCGTGCCCGAGTACCGGCGCGACACGCTCGCGCTCTGCGCCGCGTTCTTTTTCTGCCTGCTCTCGGTCTACACCGGGACCAACTGGGTACCGTCGCTGCTGACCAGCGCCGGCTTCGACGTCGCGACCGCCAACTACGGGTTGACGGCCTTCAACCTCGGCGGCGTCGTCGGCGCCGTGCTCGGGGCGATCGTCTTCGCCCGCTTCGGGTCGCGCATCACGATGCTCGCCATGACGGCGGGAGCGATTGCCGGCAGCGTGCTCCTGGCGAGCGCGCCGATTGGCGGACAGTCGACGCTCGCGGTGCTGGCGATGCTGGCGTGGACGGGCGGCCTGATCAACGCGGTGCAGACGACGATGTATGCGCTCGCGGCGCACGTCTACCCGGCGGGGATTCGCGCCACGGGCGTTGGCACCTCACTCGCTGTCGGCCGCATCGGCGGGGTCGCGTCGACCTATGCCGGAGCGTGGGCGCTCGAGTCGGGCCCCTCGCAGATGTTCGCGCTCATCGCCGGGACGCTGTCGGTGGTGTTCGTCGCGCTCGCCTCGGTGCGCAATCACATCCCGCGTCACGAGCGGGCGAACCTGCGGAGCACGCGCTCGACGAGCGCACGGACGGCACCGACATAGGATTCCGCCGACAACTGCCGCTCGATCTCGTCGCGCGTCAGGTGGCGCGTGACATCGGGATCGCCGGCAAGGGCGTCGGCAAACGTGCCACCGCCCTGCGTACGCTCGGCGGCGTGCTCGACGAGCCGGTGGGCGTCGGTGCGCCCGACGTGCGCCGCCAGCGCCATCGACACACGCTCCGACGCAATCAACCCGCCCGTCCGCTCGAGATTCTCGCGCATGCGCGCCGCGTCGACGACGAGCCCGTCCAGCATCGACGCAACCGCCCGTGATGCGCCGGCCGTCACCAGCACGAGCTCCGGCAGCGTCGTCCACTCCGCCTGCCAGCCGCCGAGACCGCGTTCGTGTTCCTGCGGCATCGCCGCGAGCAGCGTCGCGACCAGACCCGGTGCGCGGACGGCCGCCGCGAGCGCCACGGATGCGCCGATTGGGTTTCTCTTGTGCGGCATCGCCGACGAGCCGCCGCCCTGCTGTTCGGCGGCCTCGCCGACCTCGGTTTGCGCGAGGAGCGACACGTCGCGGGCAATCTTGCCGAGCGTGCCGCAGGTCACGCCGAGCGCGCAGGCGAGGCGCGCGAGGCGATCGCGATGCGCGTGCCACGGCACGTCGGGTGCCGCCAGTCCGAGGCGCGACGCGAGCCGATCGGCGACCGCAATCCCCTGGTCGCCGAGCGCCGCGAGCGTTCCCGACGCGCCGCCGAACTGCACGACGCGCGCCTCTTCGAGCGCCAGGGCGAGCGACGCCCGCTGACGCATCAGCGCGTCGAGCCACCCCGCGGCCTTGACGCCGAAGGTTACAGGCGTCGCGTGCTGCAGCCAGGTGCGTCCTGCCATGACCGTGTCGACGTGACGGCGGGCGTGCGACGCGGCGGCAGCCGCCGCGCGATCGAGGTGCGCGAGGATGGGCGGAACGGCGCGCTGCAGCTGCAGGACCAGCCCCGTGTCGAGGATGTCCTGGCTCGTCGCGCCCCAGTGGACGTAGCGCGCGGCGCTGGCGTCGATCGCCTCGACGTCCTTCGTCAGGTGACGAACGAGCGGGATCGCCAGGTTGCCGTCGCGTGCGGCGGCCGCGGCGATCGCGCGCACGTCGTAGCGGCCGGCATCGGCCGCGGCGCGAATCGGCTCGACGGCGCTGCGCGGCACGACGCCGAGCTCCGCCTCGACGTCGGCGAGCGCGGCCTCGACATCGAGCATCGCCTGCAGGCGCGCGCGATCCGACAGCTGCTCCGCCACGTCCGCGTCGCCGAACAGCGGGCCGAGCAGGTCGGACCCCTCGCCCTTAAACATCGAAGAAGACGGTCTCGCCGGCTCCCTGCATCACCACGTTGAATTGATAGCGGCCCTCGCCGGCGTGCCGCGCGATGAGCGTGTGACGGCGATCGGCGGGAACGCGCGCGAGGATCGGATCCTGCGCGTTGGCGGCTTCGTCCTCGAAGTAGAGGCGCGTGACGAAGCGCGTGAGGATGCCGCGCGCCATGACGCTGACGACGACGTGCGGCGCCTGGGCGCCGCCGTCGGGTCCCGGTACCGGTCCCGGCTTGATGGTCTTGAAGCGGAAGCCGCCGTCCTCGCGCGTGTGCGCCCACCCATAACCGTTGAACGTGGGATCCGCGGACCCGGCGCCGGGGTCCTCCGGGTGCGCATAGCGTCCGCTCGAATCGGCCTGCCATGTCTCGACGAGCGCATCGGGAATGACGCGGCCCTGGCCGTCGAACAGCTGCCCTTCGATGGTGATGCGCGTGCCGGCGGTGGCGTCGGAGACCTGGCGGCAGCTGGCGCGGCCGCGCACCATGATGCCGAAGTAGGGGCCGACCGTCTGCGAGGGGGTGATCCCGGACATCAGGGCAGCATCGGCGTGGCCTCGCGGCCGCGCAGCACGATGTCCCAGCGGAAGCCGAGCGCCCAGTCGGGCACCGTAAGGCCGATGTCGAACGACGAGACCATGCGGTCGCGCACGGCGGGGTCGCGCACCGAGTTGAAGATAGGGTCGAGCGGGAACAGCGGATCGCCGGGGAAGTACATCTGCGTGACGAGCCGCGTGAGAAACCCCGGGCCCAGCACCGAAAAGTGGATGTGCGCCGGCCGCCACGCGTTGTAATGGTTGCCCCACGGGTAGTGGCCCGGCTTGATCGTCACGAACCGGTAGCGGCCGTCCTCGTCGGTGATGGCGCGTCCGCTCCCCGTGAAGTTCGGGTCGAGCGGCGCGTCGTGTGCGTCCCCTTCGTGCGCATACCTTCCGCACGCGTTGGCCTGCCAGATTTCGACGAGCGTACGCGGCACCGGCCGGCCGTGCTCGTCGAGGACACGCCCCTCGACGACGATCCGCTCGCCGAGCGGCGCGCCGGCATGCTGCCGCGTCAAGTCGTCGGCAATCGGGCCAACGGCGTCATACGGATAGGAAGGTCCGGTGATTTCGGACAGGGTCTGCGGGATCTCGACGAGTGGCTGCAGCGGGTGCCGCAGCACCGTGCTGCGGTATGCCGGATCCTCGGCCGGGTGCACGCCCTGCGGTGCGCGCTGGTAGCGCGGCGGGGCGGTGACGAGGGGGCGATCCATGCGGCCAATGATAATCAAGTGGAGGAATGATCGTCATCATCATGGGCGCCGCGGGTGCTGGAAAGACGACAGTCGGGACCGCGCTCGCGACCGGACTCGGCTGGCGATTCATCGACGCCGATGCCTTCCATTCGCCGGCCAACGTCGGGAAGATTCGCTCGGGGATCCCGCTCACCGACGAGGATCGAGCGCCCTGGCTCTCGCGCGCGCACGAGGCGATCGCGCGGTCGGCGGGCGAATCGGCCAACGTCGTCGTCGCATGCTCGGCGCTGCGCGAGCGGTATCGCACAACGCTGGCCGATGGAATCTCTGATGTGCGATGGGTGTTCCTGGAAGCCCACGCAGAGCTGCTCGAAGCGCGGCTGCGCGACCGCGTTGGCCACTTTGCCGGCGCGTCAATCGTGGACAGCCAGTTGGAAACGCTCGAGCCGCCGCGCGATGCCTTGCGGTTGCGCGCCGATCTGCCGGTCGACGTGTTGATCGATGCTATCCGGAGGCACCTCGGAATGATGAGCGGGTAGGATCCGGGGATGCGATGATACGGCCGTGAAGATCACCGTCTACCAGAAGCCCACCTGCACGACCTGCCGGCAGGTGCACGCCGCGCTCCGGGATGCAGGCGTCGATTTCGACGCCGTCGACTACTACACCGACCCGATTCCGAAGGCGAAGCTGCGCGAGCTGCTGCACAAGATGGGCCTGTCGCCGCGCGAGCTGCTGCGGACCAAGGACGACGTCTACAGGAAGCTGCGCCTCGGCGAACGCGAGCTGAGCGACGCGGAAATCGTCGACCTGATGGTCGAGCACCCGGACCTGATCCAGAGGCCGATCGTCGAGAAGGGGTCGCGCGCGATTCTCGCGCGGCCGGCGGACCGGCTGCGCGAGATCCTCTGAGCTGGTTCTCGCGGCGGTCGGCTGGTCGGGCAGTGCCCGCCGCTCATGGCAATCCGGGCGCGGAGTTGGCAAAACGGGGCGCGTCCATTCTCCTTGACGCGCCACGGTGGGAGGCCGACAATGGGCCCCACTCTCACGCGGAGGTGCGACCGTGAAGACCAGGGCCATTCTCGTTGTTGTCGGCCTCGGGTTGCTCCTGGCGGGCCGCCCGATCGCCGCACATCATTCGTTCACCGCGGAATTCGACGCCAACAAACCCATCAAGCTGACCGGTTCGGTCACGAAGTTCGAGTGGACCAATCCGCACGCGTGGATCTATATCGACGCGAAGGACGACGCGGGCAACGTCAGCAACTGGGGGTTCGAGCTGGCGGCGGCCAGCGGATTGATGCGCTCCGGCTGGACCCGGCTGACGCTGAAGGCCGGCGACGTCGTCACCATTGAAGGGACACGCGCCAAGAACGGGACGAACAACGCCAACGCGCAAACGGTCACCCTGGCAAGCACCGGGAAAAAACTGTTTGCGGGCGCCAACACCCCGGGAAACCCGTAAGCCTGGACTCGGGCCGGGATCCGGGATCCGGGATCCGCAGTCCGTTAGGCTCGTAGGCGTCCCCTCTCGTAGAGGCCGACCTCCGGGCCGGCCTTCTGGAGGCTGACATGAAACGGTCGCTTGCCGTCATGGTGTCTGCAACCATCGTGGCTGCGCTGTCGGCGTCGCTGTCCGCGCAGTGGGACCTGCACGCCAAGCCTGGCGTTCCGAAGGGGCGCGACGGCAAGCCGAACCTCACGGCGCCCGCGCCGCGCACAGCGGACGGGAAGCCGGACCTCTCCGGCATCTGGATGCGCACCAACCGCACCGAGGAGCCGGGTGCCGCGCCGGCCGGACAGCCTCCGCTCGCGCAGTTCGGCAACATCGGGGTGGGATTCAAGGAAGGACTGCCTTATCGGCCGCTGGCAGTCGACCTCGTGAAGAAACGAACGGGTGCGCTCGACAACCCCGACGCGCTGTGTCTGCCGCAAGGCCCGCTCGAATACCATCTCGACCCGCAGCCGCGGGAGATCATCCAGCTGCCGCAGAAGATCGTCATCGTCTACGAATCGAACTACGGCCTGCGGACTATCTATACCGATGGCCGCGCGCTGCCGAAGCAGGGCGAGCCGCAGCCGTACTGGCACGGGTACTCCGTCGGGCGATGGGAAGGCGACACGCTCGTCGTCACGTCGAACAACTTCCGCGGCGCGTTGACGGGGCTGCCGGGCGACGGCTGGCTCGACGGGAAGGGTGATCCGTTCACCGACGCGTTGACGCTGACCGAGCGGTTCCGGCGCGTGAACTTCGGCAACTTGCAGATCGACGTCACGATCGACGATCCGAAAGCCTACACGCGGCCCTTCACCGTCAGGGTCGAGCAGGAGATCGTGGCCGACGGCTCGGAGATGATCGAGTTCATCTGCCACGAGAACCAGAAGTTCCTGAAGCTGACTGGACGCGAGAACTAGGTGGTAGGCCGGGTCCAAAAGGACCCGGCCTACATGTTCGACAGGACCGCCTACATCTTTACTCCCGCCATGTGCGCCAGCACCCGGAAGACCACCGCGAAGTCATAGCTGGCCAGCCCCATCCCGCGAGCGGCGGTGAGGAACTCGTTCGTCACGGCCGTCGTCGGCAGCGGCACGTCGAGCCGCCGCCCCATCTCGAGCGCCAGCAGCAGATCCTTCTGCATCATGTTGACGTCGAACCACGACTCGGCGGGCATCTCCAGCACGAACGGCCCGCGGTACTGCACCATCGGCGACGCCATGACGCTGTGCGTCAGCACGTCGACGGCGACCGCGCGCGGGATGCCGGCCTTCTCCGCCAGCAGCACCCCTTCGCTGAAGGCGAGCATCTGCACCGCCAGGCTCAGGTTGTGCGCGATCTTGATCGAGAGCGCGAGGCCGTTCTCGCCGACGTGCGTGACCTTCGGGCCGATGTCGTCCAGGATGGGCCGGATGCGATCGAAGGTCGCCTTCCTGCCGCCGACCATCACGCTCAGCTTGCCGGCCTCGAGCGTCGTTACGCTGCCCGACACCGGCGCATCGACCATGTCGGCGCCCTTCGCCCGGACCTTCTCCGCCACGTCGCGGCTGACGGCGGGGCTCACGGTGCTGATGTCGACGACGACCTTGTCGCCCTGCAGGCCGGCAAGGAATCCGTCGGCGCCGCCCGACACCGATTCGAGCGCCTTCGAGTCGGTCACCATGACGAAGATCACGTCCGCCGCCTCGGCCACCGCCTTCGGCGTCGCCGCCCACTTCATCCCGCGGTCGACCAGCCACTCGGCCTTCGCGCGCGTGCGGTTGTACCCGGTGACGATATGTCCCTTGTCGAGCAGGCGGTTGGCCATCCGGCCGCCCATGGCGCCGAGGCCGATATATCCAAGATTTGCCATCGACTAACTGTCCTCCTTGCCCCGGGTGTAGTATCTGCACCTCATGGCCACAGTCATCACACGCGACGCACCCGTTGCAGCCACCGCCGGCCGGAAGCCGTTCTACTTGACCCTGTGGGGACAGGTGCTTCTGGGCGTCGCGATCGCGATTGTGCTCGGGTACGTCAGGCCAGCGACCGCGCAGGCGATGCGTCCGCTCGGCGACGCGTTCATCCGGTTGATCACGATGGTGATCCCGCTCGTGATCTTCTGCACCGTCGCGGCCGGCATTGCCGGCATGGATAGTATCAAGAAGGTCGGGCGTGTCGGCGGCAAGGCGCTGCTCTACTTTGAAATCCTCACGAGCATCGCGCTGCTCCTCGGCCTGCTGGTCGGCGCGTTCACGCAGCCGGGCGCCGGCTTCAACGCGACGCCGACGGCGGGCGATGCGACCGCGGTCGCCGGCTACGCCGGCCAGGCGAAAGCGCAGACGGTCACCGACTTCCTCATGAACATCATCCCGACGTCGGTGGTCGGGGCGTTCGCCGGCGGCAGCATCCTCAACGTCATCCTGGTATCGCTGCTCATCGGCTTCGCCCTCGCGTCGCTCGGCCCGAAGGCCAAGCCGGTGACCGACGTGCTCGAAGGGCTGACGCAGATGATCTTCCGCGTCGTCAACATCCTGATGCGGCTCGCTCCCATTGGCGCGTTCGGCGCGATGGCGTTCACCGTCGGACGCTACGGCGTCAGCTCGCTCGGACCACTGGCGAAGCTGATCGTCACGCTGTGGGTCACCTCCGCCCTGTTCGTGCTCATCGTGCTCGGCGCGGTCTCCGCGATGGCCGGCTTCAACATCATCCGCTTCCTCAAGTACATCCGCGAGGAGATCGTTCTCACGCTGTCGCTCAGTTCCTCGGACCCGGCGCTGCCGTCGCTGATGCGGAAGCTCGAGAACCTGGGGTGCTCGAAGGCGCTGGTCGGCCTGGTGACGCCCACGGGCTACATCTTCAACCCGGATGGAAGCTGCATCTACATGGCGCTCGCCGCGGTCTTCGTCGCACAGGCGACGAACGTGCCGCTGACGTTTGCCAATTACGTCACGCTGTTCGCCGTCGCCGCGTTGACGCACAAGGGCGCCGTCGGCATCCAGGGCGCGGCGTTCATCGCGCTGGTCGCCACGCTGATGGTGATTCCGTCGATTCCCGTGGCGGGGATGGCGCTCATTCTCGGCCTGGATCGCTTCATGAGCATGTGCCGCGCCACGGTCAACATGCTCTGCAACGGCGTGGCAACGCTGGTCCTGTCGCGGTGGGAACACGAGCTTGACGGCGAGACGCTGCGGAAGAATCTCGCCGCGCTGACATAGCGGGCAGCGGCCAGACAGTCGTCGAGGCGGGCCTTCAGGCCCGCCTGCCAATACCGACCGGAATCACCCGTTCCGAGGAGGAATCGACCCTACCATTTCGCCACCCCACGACTCGACAAGGAGGCCGTCATGAGGTTCAAGGTTGTCCTCGGCGTCGTTCTCCTGGCATCGACAGCATCCCTCGCGGTCGCGCAAATCACGTCAGCGACCATCTCCGGCACCATCAAAGACGAAACCGGCGGCGTGCTGCCCGGCGTCGACGTCGCGGTCAGGAGCCTCGATACAGGCCTGACGCGGAGCGCCGTCACCGATTCGAACGGGTACTTCGCGCTGCCCGGGCTGCCGCCCGGCCGCTACGAGGCGCGCGCCAGCCTGCAGGGGTTCAGGACCGGTGTGCAGACCGGTATCGCGCTTGCCCTCGCCCAGGAGGCGGGCCTGAACCTCGTCCTGAGCGTTGGCGCAACCGCGGAGTCGATCACCGTGAGCGGCGAGAGCGCGCTCGTCGAGACGCGCTCGTCCGCGCTCTCCGCCATCGTGCTCGAGAAAACGATCGAGGAGCTGCCGCTGAACGGCCGCAACTACATCATGCTGGCGACGCTGCAGCCTGGCATCGTCCAGTTCACGGAACGGACCAGCACCTCGCCGGCGCAGCGTGGCGTGCAGCTGAACATCAACGGGATGGGCGGCCGCTCGAACAGCTACCTGCTCGACGGCGCGAACATGCGCGGGTATGCGGGCCAGGCGACGGTCACGGCGGCCGACAGCACGCTCGGCGTCGAGACGATCCAGGAATTCCGCGTCGTCACCAACGCGTTCTCGGCCGACTACGGGCGCGTGATGGGCGGCGTGGTGAGCGTCGCGTCGAAGGCGGGGACGAACCTTCTGCGCGGCTCGGCCTTCGAGTTCTTCCGCAACAGCAGGATGGACGCGCCCAACTTCTTCGACATCGGCGATCCGCCGCCGTTCACGCGCCACCAGTTTGGCGCCACCGTCGGCGGGCCCATCGTCAGGAATCGGGTCTTCTTCTTCGGCGGGTACGAGCGCCTGCAGGAGGATCTCGGCACGACGGTGATCACGGCCGTGCCCACAGCTGGGGCGCGCGCCGGGGCCGTCAATGCCGCCGTCAGGCCCTACCTCGATCTCATTCCGCTGCCGAACGGTCGCGATCTCGGGCCGGGCATCGGGCAATACACGTATGAAATGAACCGCGTGACGCGGGAAAACTTCGCGCAGGGACGCGTCGACGTCCAGCTCTCGAACAAGGACTCGCTGTTCGTGCGCCACACCTACGACGGATCGCGCCAGGTCGCGCCGGTCTCGAGCGGCGCGATTCAGACCACGGGGTTCGAGCAGTTCGTCACGAAGTCGGATTCGGGCAACCGCTTCTTCACGGTCGAAGCGAAGCGGACGCTGACGCAGAACCTGCTGAATACGGCGCGCTTTTCCTCGAGCCACCTGACCTACCTGCAGACGCCGGCCAATACGCTGCGCGAACCGCTGTCGTTCCTGCCGGAAGCGCCGTTCATGGGTCTCATCCTGATCGGCGGCCTGTCGCAACTCGGCAACTACGCCGCCGAGCCGTCGTCGCAGAACATCGACTACAAGACCTGGAGCGACGACCTCGCGTTCACGCGCGGGAAGCACCTGCTGAAGACCGGCGCGCTGATCGAGCATGCGTTCGCGGACAAACTGACCACGAACCACGCGCGCGGCACGTATACCTTTGCGAACCTGGCGCAGTTCCTGGCCGGCGTGCCGAGCCGCTTCCAGGGCAACACGCCGGACTCGAACTTCCACCGCCAGCGGCCAAACACGCTCTTCGGCTTCTACCTCCAGGACGATTACCGCGTCACGTCGAACCTGACGCTGAATCTCGGCGCCCGCTACGAGTTCTTCACGGTGCCGCGGGACAAGGACGGCCTCGATGCGTACCTGCCCGACGTGCGGACGTCGCCGGACAGCGTGCTGGGCGGCCCGTTCGCCAACCCATCGCTGAAGAATGTCGCGCCGCGCGTCGGCTTCGCGTGGGACGTCGGCGGCGACGGCCGCACGGCGATTCGCGGCGGCAGCGGGCTCTACCACGACACCGACGGTCCGTACAACAGCACGCTCGGCATTTCGCTCCAGTCGCCACCGTTCGTGAACGTGGTCAATATCACCGGCGCCGGGATTCCGTTTCCGACGCCGGTGTTTTCCAGTGCGACCGCCGTCGGCACGCGCAGCATGCGCACGATGGACTACCACATCAAGCAGCCGAAGGGCGTGACGTACAACGTCAACCTCCAGCGCGAGCTTGCAGCAGGGTGGGGGGCGATGATTGGCTACGCGGGCTCGCGTGGATACGACCTGGTGAGCGCGATCGAGGGGAACCCCGTCGTGCCGGTCGTGCGGGCTGACGGCTCGCTGTTCTTCCCGGCGGGAGCGCCGCGGCAGAACCCGGCGTGGGGCAGCATCGACTACCGGAGGTCCGATGGGCGGTCAACGTACCACGCGTTGCAGACGAGCCTCATGAAGCGGTACAGCGACGGCTATCAGATGCAGTTCTCCTACACGTTGAGCAAGGCGATGGACAACGGCGACGCCCAGCTCAGCACCGACACGATTGCGTCGGCCATCTATCCCGCGAACCCGTACGACCTGGACGCGGAGTGGGCGGCGGCGGCGTTCGACGCGCCGCACGTGTTCGCGGCCAACGCCACGTGGGAGCTGCCGTTCCGTGGCAACCCAGTGCTGAGCGGCTGGCAGCTGAACGGCATCGTGTCGATGCACAGCGGCTATCCGTTCTCGCCCTCGATCCAGACGCCCAACTGGTCGCGTACGGGGAACATTTCGAACAACGCCGAGGATCGGCCCAACGTGAAGCCCGGTACCGATCCCGCGCAGATCATCACGGGCAACCCGAACGGCTGGTTCGACACCAGCGCCTTCGAGCTGCCGCTGCAGGGGACCGTCGGCAACACGCCGCGCAACTTCCTGCGCGGTCCCGGCTTCGCGAACGTCGACATGTCGCTCGTCAAGAACCAGGCGCTGAAGGGGGCCACGCGGCTGCAGCTCCGGCTCGAAGTGTTCAACGTGCTCAATCGCGCCAACTTCGCCACGCCGACGCGGCCGGTGTTCGCCGGCGCGACGCAGAACGAGGCGCCGCTCGTCACCGCCGGGCAGGTGACGCGGACGGTCAACGCCTCGCGTCAGGTGCAGCTCGGGATCAAAGTGCTGTTCTGAGATCGCGCAGCAGGAAGGCTATCCGCGCAAGTAGACGGCCTTCCTGCTGACGAACGCTTCGAGACCGCTGTCGCTGTTCTCGGGCAGGCCGGCGCCCGACTGCTTCACGCCGCCGAACGGCATCGACGGCTCCTTGTAGCCCGTGTGCACGTTGACGTGCGCGAGGCCCGCCTCGATGCCGTCGATATATCGCTGCGCGGCGCGCACGTCCCTGGTATAGATGGCGGACGACAGTCCGTAGATCGAGTCGTTCGCCACGTTCAGCGCCTCGTCGAGCGAGTCGAACTCGGAGACCGCGAGCACGGGGCCGAAGATCTCCTCGCGGAAGATCTCCATGTCATACCGGACGCCGGCGAATACCGTCGGGCGGATGAAGTAGCCACCGGCGGGCACACCCGCGTCGCCGCCGGCAACCATCCGCGCGCCGTCCGTCTGCGCCCGGCACATCGCATTGCGAATGTCCTGATACTGCTGCGGGCCCGCCACCGGTCCCATATCCGTCGTCTCCAGCGTTCCGTCGGCGACGGTCATCTTCTCGCAGCGCGCGACCAGCTTCTCGAGGAACGCTCCGGCAATCGGGCGCTGCAGCAGGACGCGGCTCGTGGACGTGCACCACTGCCCCGCGTTGGAGAAGCCGGCGGTGACCGCCGCGTCCAGCGAGGCGTCGAGGTCGGCGTCCGCCATCACGATCAAGGCGTTCTTGCCGCCGAGCTCGAGTTGCGTGCGCGTGAGATGCCGCGCGGCCTGCGCCTGGATCTTCCTGCCGACCTCCGTGGAGCCGGTGAACGAGATCGCGCGCACGCGCGGGTCCTCGACGAGGCGGTTGCCGACCGACGAGCCGGCGCCGGTGACGCAGTTGAAGACGCCGGGCGGCAGGCCGGCACGCTCGAAGAGGCCGGCCATGAACACGCCGGACCAGGGCGTGAAGGATGCCGGCTTGAACACGACGGTGTTCCCGGTCAGCAGCGCCGGCAGCGTCTTGCGGCACATCACGTTCATCGGAAAGTTCCACGGGCTGATGACGCCGACGATCCCCAGCGGCTGGTACTGCATCCAGGTCGTGATGTCGCGGAAGGCGCCCGGGCCTGTGTGGCCGAAGAAGGCCGACACCTGCGTGAGGTGATAGTGCCCCTCGACCAGCGCCGAATCGACCTCCGCGCGCGATTCGCGCAGCGTCTTGCCGTTTTCGAGCGTGACGATGCGGGCCAGCTCCTCGCGCGACGACTTGAGCAGACCCAGGAACGCCGACACGCACTGCTGGCGCTCGGTGAGCGGCGTGCGCCGCCACGCGAGGAACGCGGCGTCGGCCACGGCGATGGCCTCGTCGATGTCGTCGGGGCCCGAGGATTGAAACAGGCCGAGATTGCTCCCCCTGATTGCGGGGTTCTCGTTTTCGAATGTCTGGCCGGTGCGGGATATCGTCCACCGGCCGCCGACGAAGTTCTTGAACGTTTCGGGCATCGCGGCCGCAGTCTAGCGTGCCGCGCGGCGGTCTTTCAATTCGGAGCGATTGCTGCTGCGAACGGCACACGCGGGCGCATGGGGAACCACGAAGAGCACGAAGAGCACGAAGACCACAGCCGACGGTGAGGGCCGCTCGACGGGTCGGCCTGCACGCAGGCCGACCTCGCGTGGAACGGGATCGGCCAGGCATGAACCTGACTGCAGCGGTACGGCTCACGCCTGGACGATCCCATTCCGTGCGGACGCCGCCTCCGGCGGCGCGTCGAGCGGCCTCCTTCGTGTCCTCCGTGTCCTTCGTGGTTTTCCCCGTCCGGCGGCTGATGCGGGACGAAGGCTACAGTTGCGGCGACGCGATGGCGCTCGCGAGATCGCGCATGAACTCGGCGGCACGCACGCCGTCCACGACGCGATGATCGGACGAGAGCGTCATCGACAGCATTGGACGGACGGCCGGCTGGCCGTTCACGGCCACCACGCGATCCGCGATCGCGCCGACCGCCAGGATAGCCGCCTGCGGCGGCACGATGATCGCCGTGAACGCGTCGACGTCGAACATCCCGAGGTTGCTGATCGTAAAGGTCGCGCCCGCGATATCGGCCGGCTGCAGCCGCCCGGCGCGCGCGCGCTCCGCGAGATCGCGCCGCCGGGTCGCGATGTCGGCCACCGACGCCCGATCGGCCCGCGGAATCACCGCCGTGACGACGGCGTTGTCGACCGCCATGGCCAGCGCGACGTTCACCTCCTCGTGCGGGACGATGCCGCCCTCCGTCCAGCTGGCGTTCAGCCGGGGGTGTTTCGCGAGCGTGCGTGCCACGATCGCGACGAGCAGGTCTGTGTGCGTCACCTTCACGCCGCTCGATCGCTCGACGTCCGCGAGCATCCGCTCGCGCGCGGCGCCCAGGGCCCCGGCATCGACGTCACGCGTCACGAAGAAGTGCGGGACCGTCGTCCAGCTCTGGGTCGTGCGCTCGGCCATCAGGCGGCCGACGGTTGTGAAGGGTTCAGGCGCGCCCGGTGTCTGCGCCGGCCTTGCCCGGCCCGCGGCGGCGAGGACGTCCTCCGTCAGGATCTCGCCGCCCGGACCGGACCCTGTGAGGGTTGCGAGGTCAATCCCCTTTTCCTGCGCGAGGCGACGCGCCTTCGGGGAAATGCGAGCGCCGCGGGACGCGGCGCTGGCTGGCGGCGCCGCTGCGGCTGCGGCGGCCGGATTGGCTCGCACACCCGCCGCCGCATCGGGCACGGCGGGGGCCGCCGGCAGCGATTCTCCAGGCTGCACCAGCCAGGCGATCGTGTGGCCGACCTGCACCACGTCGCCCGGTCTTGCCGCGACGCCGGCGAGAATACCGTCCGCGGCCGCTTCCACTTCGACCACGGCCTTGTCGGTCTCGACCTCGAGCAGCATCTCGCCCTTGCGGACCTGCTCGCCTTCCTGCTTCAGCCACGAGACGAGCTTGCCGGTTTCCTGCGCCATCTCGAGCGCAGGCATCACGACGCTGATGGCCATCTACTGGAGATCCGTGCGCACGCGCTACGACCCCGCGCCGACTTTTTCGGGCGTCGCTTCGGCGCGCGCGGCCCTCGCAATCATCTCGACGACCTCGGGGTTCCGCGGCGCTTCGGTCTCGCGCACGATCGGCAGCGTGCCTCCAACCGTGACGAACGGCGCCCCGGCCACCAGCAGCTCCTCCGCGGGGAACCGCGTGATCACTTCGTGGCCCGTTTTCGTGACCACGATTTCCTCTTCGATCCGCGCGGCGCTCCAGCCGTCGGTCGACGGCCAGAACGTTTCCAGCGCGAAGACCATCCCGGGCTTGATTTCGTGCGGATGCTCGAGCGATACGAGACGGCTGATCATCGGCCGTTCCCAGATGGCGAGCCCGATGCCGTGCCCCATCTGCAGCGCAAAGGCGGCCTCTTCGCTCGGGAACCCGAACTCCTGCGCCTTCGGCCACACCGATGCGACCTCCGCCGTCGTCCGGCCGGGTCGAATGAGCTCGATCGACGCGTCGAGGTAGTCGCGGCACCGCTTGTAGGCGTCGACCAGCGCGCGCGACGCGGAGCCGACGGCGAACGTCCGGTAGTAGCAGGTGCGGTAGCCCATGTAGGAATGGAGGATGTCGTAGTACACGGGATCGCCGGGCCGCAGCGCGCGATCGGAGAACAGGTGCGGATGCGGGCTGCAGCGCTCGCCGGAAATCGCATTGACGCCCTCGACGTATTCGGAGCCCATGTCGTACAACCGTTCCGCCACGAGCGCGACCGCCTCGTTCTCCCGCATCCCCGGCTTCATCGCCTTGTAGAGGTCGTAGTAGGCGGCGTCGACCATCATCGCCGCCATGTTGAGCAGCGTGATCTCGTCCTCGGTCTTGATCTCGCGCGCCTCGCACATCAGCGCGTGGCCGTTGACGATCTCGATGCCCTCGCGCTGAAGCGCGACCATCACGTCGGGCTCGAGGATGTCGACGCCGAGCGGCTCCTTGTGCAGCCCGCGCTTCTCGAGCTCGATGCGGATCTTCTTCGCCACGTCCTCGGCGCGCCCCATCTCCGGCGTCATCGCCCCGCGCATCGACGGGATGCCGGGACGCGAGCGCTCGCCGAGCCACGGGCAATGCAGCTGATGGTGGCGCGCCGCGGAGCCGAAATCCCAGAGAATCGGCTCGTCCTTCTGCGGCAGCAGCGTGAAGCGGCTGATCTTGTCCTGCGCCCACGTGCCGATGTTGGTCGAGGTGATGTAGCGCACGTTGTTCATGTCGAAGCAGAGCAACGCGCCCATCGACGACTTGCCGAGCAGATCCTTGATGCGCGCCAGGCGCTCGCGGCGCAGCCGGTCGTAATCGATCCGCTGCTCCCAATCGACGCCCATCGTGCCGTAGGTTTTCAGTGCCATTGGGCTCTCCATGCCGGGTCCGCCGCGCGTGGGAACCTCCCACGCGGCGGCACCCGGCCTACGTACGTGGGGCGGGTGCCGCGGCGCGGTCAGGAGCCATCGCGTCGCGGACCCGCCAACCCCCTACTTGTTGCACATCTGCCGCGCCATCTCGAAGACGTCGCGTTCGGTCGGCACGGTCGCATCCTCGAGCGGCGGCGAGAACGGCACGGGCACGTGCCGGGCGCCAATCCGCCGGACCGGGCCGTCGAGATCGTAGAACGCCCCTTCCGCGATCACCGACGCGATCTCCCCCGTGACGCCGTACCGGTAGTACCCCTCGTCGACCACGATGCAGCGCGAGGTCTTGCGCACGGAGTCGATCAGCGTCTTCTCGTCGAGCGGCCACGTCGTCCGCGGATCGACGACCTCCGCGTCGATGCCGACCTCCTCGAGCATCGTCGCGGCGCCGAGCGCGACCTGCACCATGCTGCTCGTCGCCACGAGCGAGATGTCGCGCCCTTCGCGCTTGATGTCAGCCACGCCGAGCGGGATGACGTACTCCTCGACGGGCACGGGGCCCTTGACCTTGGCGTACGAGATCTTGTCCTCGAAGACGACGACCGGGTTGTCGTCGCGGATGGCCGCCTTGATGAGCCCCTTCGCGTCGTACGGCGTCGAGGGGATGGCGACCTTCAGGCCGGGCACGTGGCTCGGCCATGCGTGCAGCGATTGCGAGTGCTGCGCGGCCGAACGCCGCGTCGCGCCCATCGTCGCGCGGATGACCATCGGCACCTTCCACAGGCCGCCCGACATGTAATGGATCTTCGCGGCCTGGTTCACGACCTGGTCCATCACGAGCGCCATGAAGTCGCCGAACATGATGTCGACGACCGGCCGCAGGCCGGCCATGGCGGCGCCGACGGCGAGGCCGGTGAAGCCGGACTCCGAGATCGGCGTGTCGACGACGCGGTCCTTGCCGAACTCCTCCAGCAGCCCTTTCACGACCTTGAAGGGCGTGCCGGCCTCGGCGACGTCCTCGCCAAGCAGCACGACCCTCGGGTCGCGCCGCATCTCCTCCGCGAGCGCCTCGCGGATGGCTTCGGCGAAGGTGAGCTCACGAACGCCGGTACCGGCAGGTGCCGGGCTGTGCGCGGTGACCACGGTCTCAGGCATAGAGGTCCTCGTCCACTCGTCTCGGATCGGGATACGGCGCGTTGCGCGCGAACTCGACGGCGGCGTCCATCTCGGCGGCCACTTCGCCCTGAATCCGATCGAGCATCGCCTGGTCGGCGAGACCTTCCGACATCAGCCACGCGGCGTGCAGCGCCACCGGGTCGCGCTCCGTCATCCAGCGCTGCTCTTCGTGCTTCGATCGGTAGTAGTCGCGCGCGATGTCGCCGACGTGATGGCCGCGAAAGCGGTAGGTGTTCAGCAGCAGGAACCCGGGGCCCTCGCCGCGGCGCGCACGCTCGACCATCCTGGAGGCCGCGGCGTGGACCGCTCGCACGTCCTGGCCATCGACGCCTTCCGCCGCGAGGCCGAACGCCGCCGGGCGCGCCAGCACGTCGCCGGCGGTCGTCTCCGAGTAATGCGTGTACTCGTTGTACATGTTGTTCTCGCAGGCGTAAACCACCGGCAGCTTCCAGAGCTGGGCGAGGTTCATCGACTCGTACAGCACGCCCTGCCCGAGCGCCCCCTCGCCGAAGAAGCAGACCGCCACGCGGTCCTGGCCGAGCATCTTCGACGCCCACGCGGCGCCCGTCGCCAGCGCCGCGCCGCCGCCGACAATCGCGTTCGCGCCGAGGTTTCCGGTAGCCGGATCCGCAATGTGCATCGAGCCGCCCTTCCCCTTGCAGTAGCCGGCCTCTTTCCCCAGCAGCTCCGCGAACATCAGGTGCGGCGCCGCTCCCTTGGCCAGGCAATGCCCGTGGCCGCGGTGCGTGCTCGTGATGTAGTCGTCCTTGCGCAGCGCCTCGCAGATGCCGACGGCCACCGCCTCCTCCCCGATGTACAGGTGCGCGAGACCCGGCATCAGGGCGCGCGTGTACAAATCGTTGACCCGCTCCTCGAACAGGCGGATGGCGAGCATTTGACGGTAGGTGCGCAGCGGCGTGCCGGTCTCGACACCCGCCGTGACGGGAGTGGTCGCGGTGGTCATGGCGGCTAAGTATCTCCCATCAAGCGGCCGCTCGTCACGGCCAGGCAGGCAATCCTCTCCGCCGCGAACGGGGATACACTGCGCGTCATGGACCCCTCGACTCGTTCCGCTCGCTCGGGGCGAGGCCCATCTACTCGCTCCGCTCGCTCGGGGCGAGCGCTCCCGGCCGTGATGCTCGCGGCGCTGGCGCTGCTCGTCAGCACCGGCGCGGCGGCTCAGTTCGGGCGCGGCGGCAACACCAGCATCGCGGCGCACACGGCTCGCGCCGACAGCTTCGACGGACGGTTCCATTATTGCCGCGGCGTCTACCGGATGAACCCGGGCGGCGACGGCGGCAGCTGGCTGACCGACTACCCGCTCGCCGACATCGATCTCTCCGTCCGGCTCTCCGAGCTCACGAAGATGCGCGTCGGGTTCGACCAGGGCGGCAACCCGCAGCACCTCATCGTCCAGTTGACCGGCGACGAGCTGTTCCAGTGTCCGTTCATCATGATGCAGGAGGTCGGCCGCCTCTTCTTCAACGACGAGGACGCGACGCGGCTCCGGAACTACCTGCTCAAGGGCGGCTTTCTCTGGGTCGACGATTTCTGGGGCTCGTACGCGTGGGAGAGCTGGGCGACCCAGATTCGGAAGGTCTTTCCCGCCACCGACTACCAGATCGTCGATCTGCCGGCGGACCACCCGATCTTCCACACGATGTTCGAGCTGCGCGGCATTCCGCAGATTCCCGGCATCGGCTACTGGCGCGGCAGCGGCGGCGGCACCTCGGAGCGCGGCGCCGACAGCGCGCAGGTGCACGCGCGCGGCGTGTCCGACCGCACGGGACGCCTCATGGTGTTCATGACGCACAACACCGACGTGAGCGATTCGTGGGAGCGCGAGGGCGAAGACCCGCGCTATTTCTACCGGTTCTCCGTGGAGGGTTACCAGGTCGCGATGAACGTGCTGTTGTACGTGATGACGCACTGACCGTTCCGCACCCCGCCGAGGTTGTAGCTCATTGGCGCGGACCGCGTGCCTTGCCTATCATCGCGCATGGCGATGACTCCCGTCGGCGTCGCACGCCGCTTCTACGCGTGCTTCAACGACCGTCTGTTCGACGAAGGCGGCGCGCTCGTGCACCCTGAAGCGTAGGGCGGCGTGTCGCAGGCCCGTCCGCGTGTGCTCGTCGTGGAAGATGACGCGCAGCTCGCCCACCTGTACTGCACCGCGCTCACCCTCCGCGGCATTGCGTGCTCGCGGGCGGCCGATGGCGTGGCGGCACTCCGGTCCATCGAACAGCAGCGCCCCACCCTGATCCTCCTCGACCTGATGCTGCCGGTCATGAACGGATGGACGGTGCTGCGCGAGCTCGGCGAGAACCCGCTGACCAACGACATCCCGATCATCGTCGTCACCGGCGTCGATCCGAAGCCGGACCTGCCGCACGCCCTCACGGTGCTCGGGAAGCCGTGCGACCCCGCTCGCGTGGCCGACATCGTGTCCGAGCATCTGCCGGCCAACGCGCATTGACGCGGGCTGGCCGGAGTACCGAATTTTGCATACCTCAACCGCGTCATGTCCTCCCCTGACGTCGACCGCCTGACCACCCTCCTGCGCGAATTGGAGAAGACCTGCGAGAAAGCGAAGGAATTACGCGAACAACTCGCTGCGTACAAGCAGGTGGGCGCGTTTCATCCCGAGCTCGACCGTGTAAACAAACTGATCGCGGAGCGGTTTTCGACGACACTTTTCTCAACCTCATCCGCGGCTGACGACGTCAACGACAACTGACGATCGACCGTCGACCCGGAAGCGGGCACGGCCGCGACGGGCTGCGGCCCGGGCGCCGCAAGCGCGCCCGGCGGTGATGGATTTGGCAATTCGAGCGTGAATCGCGACGCTTCGGCGTGAAGGCCTGCATCCTTCCTCCAAACTGGGTGCGCCACTCGTTGCTGCGTGCGATTCCGGGACGGTCATTCCCCGGAATGGCCGTCCTCTTCCCCCAGTCGATTCCCGTGTCAGAGAGTCTTGCGAGCCCGCTTGCGGGGCGCCCGGTCGGAGGCTTCGGCTTTCGGCAGCGGCGTGACGTTCTGCGGGTGGAACATCGGCGCGTGGAGCGGCACGACCAGCGCGGGAGATTCGTCGTGGACCGGTTCGGCCCACTGTTCCGACAGGAGGTAGGACCCTATTGAGGTGCCGACATCGTAGACGACACCTGGGATGAAGCGATCGAGCTGTATGCCGTCAATACTGCCCGACAGCACACGTGTAATGCGGACACGCATCTTGAGGGGGAAAACCCCCGGGCAGTCCCCCCGTACTCAATATTCGTTCCTTCTTTATGCGCCGCCGGCGTTCACACGCCGACTGGCGGCGGCTGCACGCGCAGCTCGAAGCTCCGGGCGCAGGCCAGGCAGAAACACATGATCAGCGTCACGGTCTGGAGTTTCTTGACGACACGCAGGGACCCGCAGTGCGGGCACCGAAGACAGCCGGGGGGAGCTTCGTCGACAAGCATGACGCGCGACTCGGGGAGAGTCGCCGCCAGAATAGCAGCGTGATCGCGCCCGTAAAGCGCGGCCATTGCGGATTTATTTCATGACGTTAAACGCCCTACACGCGAACTGACACCTCGTCGGACATGGATGCTTCAGATCAGTCGGCGGGACTCTCCGGTTCACCGATACGCACCGTTGCCGCGAACGCGGGCGGACGGCGATGCCGCGTCGCCTGTTCGTAGGCATAGGCAAGCGCGATCAAGCGTGCCTCACTCCATCGGCGGCCGATGAACGAGATCCCGATCGGCTGGCCGAACGCGTAGCCGGCCGGCACGGTGATCGTGGGGTAGCCGGCGACGGCCGCTGGCGTCGAACTCGAGCCGACGAAGTGATCGCCGTTGACGAGATCCATCGGCCACGGCGGGTTGGCCGTCGGTGCGACCAGCGCGTCGAGACCGAGCCGGTCCATCACGGCGTCGATCCCTTCCGTGCGCGACAGCCTCGCGTTGCGCGCCAGGGCGTCGCGGTACGCCTTGTCGGTGAGCGGCCCCTTCTTCTGCGCCTCGAGCATCAGCTCCTGGCCGAAGAACGGCATCTCACGCGGCCGATTCGCCTCGTTGAAGGCGATGACGTCCGCGAGCGAGTGCACCCGTGCGGCCGCGCCGAGCCCACCCAGGTACGCGTTGAGATCGGCCTTGAACTCGTAGAGCAGGACGTCGAGCTCGCTGTCGTCGTAGGTGCCGGCGTTCGGGATGTCGGCCGGATCGACGACGACCGCGCCCAGCTGCTTCATGCGCTCGATCGCGGTGTTCGCCATCCGGTCCGCGACGTCGCTATAGCCGAAGAACTTCGCGCGCGCCACGCCGATGCGCGCGCCGCGCAGGCCGTTCGGGTCGAGCGCGCCACGATAGTCCACGCGGGCCGGGCGCGATGCATCCGTCGTCGCCTCGTCGCGTGGATCGGAGCCCGCGAGCGCCTCGAGCAGGGTCGCGGCATCTTCGACCGTCCGGGCCATCGCGCCGGCGGTGTCCTGGGAATGCGCAATCGGGACGATTCCGGAACGGCTGACCAGGCCGACGGTCGGCTTGATGCCGACGAGCGACGTCGCCGCCGACGGACAGACGATCGATCCGTCGGTCTCGGTGCCCACCCCGATGGTCGCGAAGCTCGCCGCGATAGCGGCCCCGGTGCCGGAGCTCGACCCGCACGCACTGCGATCCAGCGCATACGGATTCCGCACCAGGCCTCCCCGTCCGCTCCAGCCGCTCGTCGAGTGGGTCGATCGGAAATTCGCCCACTCGCTCAGGTTGGTCTTGCCGAGGATGACGGCGCCCGCGGCGCGCAGGCGTTCGACGACGAACGCATCACGAGCGGCAATCGAGCCTTCCAGCGCCAGCGAGCCGGCGGTGGTCGACATGCGATCCGCCGTGTCGATGTTGTCCTTGACGAGAACCGGGATCCCGTGCAGCGGCCCGCGCAGCCCGGACGTGCGCCGCTCGGCGTCGAGCGCGTCGGCGATGGCAAGCGCGTCCGGGTTCAGCTCGATGATCGCATTGAGCGATGGGCCGCGTCGATCGAGCGCCTCGATGCGCGACAGGTATTGCTCGGCAATCTGCCTCGCAGTGCGACGGCCCGCCTGCTGATCCTGCAGGAGGGTGCGGACCGTCGCCTCTTCGAGATCGAATGTCGCGGACGGTGAACGTGCAATCGTCCGCTGGCTGTAGAACCAGGCAGGCGTCCCGGCCGCGAGGCAGGCGACGACAAAGACGAGGGCGGCCGTACGGCGTCTCATGGGAGCCTTACCTGGCCGCCTTCTGCTTTTCTTCCTGCACCGCCTTCGCGGCGTTGTCCTGCGTGCGCTTGACCCACTGCGTGAAGGTCGCCGGATCGACGAACGGATGCGGGTCGCCGGGCTTGCGGGTCTTCAGCTTGAGTCCGCGCTCGAGCACGCCGCCTCCGGGGTAGCCGTCCGGCTCCGCCCAGCTGTGGATCTGCAGGTTCACCTGCACGCCCTGGATGCGCGCGACCTTGTTGGCGCTCTGCACCGATTCCTCGGCATCGGCGAGGCCACCGCGATAGCCTGCGCCTCCCCAGAGGATCGCCTTGTACGGCTTCCCGCCGTCGTAGACGGTGATGCCCTCGGTCGTGACGACGCCGGGCGTGTGCCCCGGCGTCAGGTGAAAGGTCAGCTTCTGTCCGCCGAGCGCGAGGGTATCGCCTTCCTTCACCACCATGTCCTTCTTCGGCACGCGCGGCGCGGGCGCGCCGCCGCGTCCGGGCCGGCCTCCGACCTGCTCGATCATCTTCCAGTCTTCCTCGGCCGCCATCACGCGCGCGCCCGACGCCTCCTGGATCCTGGCGGCGCCGCCGAAGTGATCGAGATGCCCGTGGCTGAGGATGATGTACTTGATGCTGCGCGGGTCGACACCCACCTTCCGGATGTTGCCGATCACGTGGTCGACGTACGGTTCCTGCGCGGTGTCGAACAGGATGTTTCCCTCGGGTGTCGTCAGCAGCCAGACCGAGACGTAGCCGGGGCCGACGTAATAGAGGTTGTCGAACACCTTGAAGGGCTCGATCTTCTGGTACTCGACATCATTGGCGCGGGTCACGCGGTACGTCTTGCTCAGCGGCTCGGCCGCACCCTGGCCGAGCACCGGCGCGCCGGCGCCGAGGGCGAGGAGCGCGACCAGTGACAGCAGCGTTCTCATTGTCCTTCCCTCGTTCTATTGCAGGCGCGACAGCTGGTCGAGGAGCTTGCCGCGTGGACTGTCGGCAGTCACGAAGCGCTGCACCCGCTGCCCCGCGAACACCTCGCCGGTGTAGATATAGCCGCGCGAATCGGTGGCGATCATGTGGAGGCCGAAGAACTGCCCGCCGCCCTCGCCCATGCTGCCCAGCCTGCCGGCGATCTTGCCGTCGTCACGGTTGAGGAACCAGATGGTGTTGTTCTTGATGTCGCAGATGTAGAGATACCTCTGCGCCCGGTCGGGCGAGAAGGCGACGCCGCCGGCCGCCCCGCGATCGGAGTCGTTCCTCTTCGTTCCCGGCGCCGCGAGGATGAGTTCCTTCACGAACGTCCCGTCTTTCCGCGTGACGTGGATGCGCTCGGCGGCGCGATCGGCGGCGTACACGAGGCCGTCGTTGGAGACGTTCAGCGTCAGGTGGCCGCGGAACTCCTTCGGCGGCTTGTCACCGGCGTACTCGCGATCCGCTTCGTTGATCGAGATCTCGGAAAGCTTGTGGCCGTAGGCGCCCCACCCGCGCTTGAACGCGAACGTGTTCATGTCGAACACCATCACGCGCCCGCCGAGATAGTTGTCGGCCACGTAGACCTCGTTGGCGGATTCGTCGAGGCGAATCTCCTCGATGCCGCCGACGATCATCGGCGTGGTTGGCGGGTACTTCTTGCGGAACGCCGCGCGCGCCGCCGCCTGCGCGACCGCATTTTCCGGGTTATTGCCACGGCCGCCGCGGCCGTTACGGGCCGCTCCCGGCGGGGGTGGCAGGAACCCGGCGACCGGTCCCTGGCCGCCGACTCCGGGCGTGCGCGCCGGGATCTCCGCCGGACCGAAGCGCCCGCCGTTTTCCAGCTCCGGCGTATGCGCGATCTCGCCAACCAGCTTGCCGGTCTTCGTCTCGTACTTGCGGACGGTGTTCTGTCCGAGGTACGCGAACCCCTTGCTGTCGACGTCCATGCCGTGTCCCTGCGGCGCGTCGAACGATCCGATGACCGTGCCGTCCTTGTCGATGTGGATCATCGACGGCGGCCGCGCGCAGCAATCCGAGACGCCGAGCTCCGACTCGAGCTCGAGATTCGTCAGGTCGTTCGGCCGGTCGTACACCCACACGGTGTCGTCGTTGGGCGCGACCGCGAGGCCGGTGACGCCGCCAATCTTCCACTTGTTGGGCATCGGCTTGGGCCAGCCGGGATCGTAGAGGTAGCGCGGCGCCTGGCCCTGCGCGCCGACCGCAGCGTAGAGGGCCAGCGCGCAGGCGGCAATCGAGACAATCTTCTTCATGGGACTCCTGTATATGGCTTCAACCCGAGGCTCAGTTGATCCTTGACGGACTGATTTCCCTCGTGGCACGCCTGCTCCCAGATCTCGAAGTTCCGATCCCGGTTCCGCGTGAGTGCCGATACCATCGTCCACGGGCGGGTATAGACCTTCGGGTCCTCCATCCGTGCCTCGTAGTGGATCGTGTCGCGGTCGATCAGCGTGTACCTCTCGACCACGTGCAGCGCCTCGCTGGCGAAGTTGCCGGCGTTGTCCAGCCACGTCAGGCCGTTGTTGTTCGTCACGTCGACGACGAGCGTGTTGCCTTCCCACCTGCCGCGCGAGTCGCCCTGGAAGAACTTGAGCGTGCCGCCGACGTGCGCTTCGCCGCCCGTCGGAATGACCCGGTAGGAGTGCGAATATTCGAGCATGTACACCACGTAGCCCGGCATCTGCACGATCCGGTGCGCGGCGGGCGCAATGGCGTGGCGTGGCACGCCGGGCGGGAAGCAGCTGGCGAGCGGAGAGATGAACCGGTCGGCGATCCCCTTCCTGAACTCGAGCGCCCAGGGCTGATACGGGATCTTGTGATCGGGCGTGTCGAGGACAAGGCTGGGCCCCGGCTGCACGTTCAGGCCGTCGGCGCCATGTTCTTCGACGTCCTGCGAGGTGAACGCACGGTCCCAGTACCCCTGCATGTCCGGTCGCCCGTCTTCGGTGCGCGGCGGATCGAACGTCTTGGTCTTGGGCAGCGCGCAGGCGTGGAACTTGACCGGGTCGAGCGGACACCCACCGGCGGTTCGCGGCGCGTTTGCCTGTGCCGCCGCGCGATCGGCCGGCACGATCAGCATCAGCGCGGCCGCGGTGAGCGATGCCAGGAGTCGCGGCATCACGGGAGACCTCCCGTCAGCGCGTCTTTCATCAAGACGGTGAGCCGACTGTTCAGACTGCGCGAATCATACGCCAGATCCGGCGCCGGCTCTTCCGCAGGATTGAGCGCGCGATTACAACTTCGCGGGCGGTCGGCGCGCGTGAACGCGCCATCGTGCGGCTCGTTGCATGAATGGTTTGATGATCCCGATCGCGTTGCCTTCGGTGTCGGGGACGCGGGCGTAGCGGCCGACGTTCGGGTCGCGCGGCGCGTTCTATCGGCCCGCCCGCGCGACAGGCAAATCTGATGCGGCACGCTCGAAAAGTGTGATCGCACCGCCGCACGACATTGTGATCTCCGCCGGATGTCGTTGCAGCACGGCGCCGCGATCGTCAAAAGTGTTCGCTGCAGCTGGACCGGAAGTTGCCGCTACCCGTTCCATGTCCAAACGAACCACGGCATTGTTCCTGGCTGGCGGATTGGTCGCGAGCGCCGCGCTCGCGCAGACGCGACCGAGTCCCGGCCCGCAATCGAGCACACCGGCGCAGGACGGACCCGTCCCCGTCTTCAGGGTCACCGTCGTCGGCCACACCACGCCGGCCATCAACTACCGGCCGCGCAAGGGCGACACGAAGGTCGACTTCCGGGGCACGCCGCTGCTGCCGTTCGCGATCGGCGAGGCGGAGGTCGGCGGCAAGAAGGGCTACATCGACATCGAGGCGAAGTTCGAGAAGGTGACGGCGCCGACGCAGTTCGGTCCCGAATACCTGACGTATGTCCTGTGGGCGATCACGCCGGAGGGGCGCTCCACGAACCTGGGCGAGGTGCAGGTGGATGACAGCGAGGCCCACGTGCACGTCACCACGGAGCTGCAGGCGTTCGGGATGATCGTCACCGCGGAGCCGTACTTCGCCGTCACGCAGCCGAGCGACGTCGTCGTGCTCGAGAACGACGTGCGCAAGAACACCAAGGGGAACATCGAGGTCATCGCCGCCAAGTACGACCTGCTGAAGCGCGGCACGTACCTGATGAACCAGGACACGCGGCAGCTGAAGCTCAAGCCGCTCGAGCCGGGCGCGCCGCTCGACCTGGCCGAAGCGCGCAACGCCGTCATGCTGGCGCGGTTTGCCGGCGCCGATCGCTACTCGGACGAGACGTTCGTCAAGGCGACGCGGCTGCTGATGGACGCCGAGCAGATGCGCGACCGCGGGAAGAAGGGGAACGAAGTCATGATGCCGGCGCGCCAGGCGGTCCAGACCGCCGAGGACGCGCGGCTGATCTCGCTGCAGAAGCAGGAGGAGGAATACCAGGCGCAGCAGCGCGCGCTCGTGCAGCAGCGCGAGAACGCGGCGCTCGACCGCGCGCGCGCCGAGGAGACCGCCCGCCGCCAGGCCGAGCTCGATCGCCTGACCGCCGAGGCCGCGAAGGTTGCCGCCGAACGCGACCGGGCCGCCGCGGAGGCGGCGCGCGCGGCGGCGGAGGCGCAGGTGCAGCGGGCGCAGGCGCTCGCCGCGCAGTCGGAGCGTGACAAGGCGGCGGCCGAGGCCGCGCGGGCCGCGGCGGACGCCGCGCGGCTCGACGCCGAGGCGCAGGCGCAGCGCGCGCAGGCCAGCGCGGCACAGGCCGATCGCGACCGGGCCGCGCTCCGCGACCAGCTGCGCCAGCAGCTGAACACGATTCTCGAAACGCGCGAGAGCGCGCGCGGGCTGATCGTGAACCTCTCCGACGTGCTGTTCGACACGGGGAGCGCGAACCTCAAGACGGGTACGCGCGAGAAGCTCGCCAAGGTCGCCGGCATCCTGCTCTCGCACCCGGGCCTGAAGATCCAGATCGAGGGGCACACCGACAGCGTGGGAGAGGCCGGCTACAACCAGCACCTGTCCGAGAGCCGCGCGGAATCGGTGCGCGGTTACCTGGTCGGCCAGGGCATCGCACACGACGCGGTGGGGACGACCGGATTCGGCGAGACCCACCCGGTCGCCACGAACACGACGGCGGAGGGGCGACAGCAGAACCGCCGCGTGGAGCTGATCGTCTCCGGCGACTCGATCAACGCCTCGTCTATCGCACAGCGCTAACCTGCCTGAAGGGCGCCACCCGGCCGCGACGGTCGGTGGCGCCCCCGCTCTCCCATCCTCCGACGATCAGTTACGGCAATCAGATCGCGGGGACGCCGGCGCGGGCGCAGAAATATTCCCAGGCGCGGTCGAGCGCCAGGGGCGAGAACTGCGTCTCCCGCGATCGCTCGACCTCGCCGTCGGACAGACGCCGCGGCGTTCCGAGCGCCATCGCCTGCAGTTGCACCTCCGCGTCGATCTTGAGGTAGATGGCGGCGATGACGGCTTCCTTGAGCGACGCGGTCGCGACGACGGCGCCGTGCCCGCGCATCAGCGCACAGGTGTTGGGCCCCAGCGTCGCCGCCAGGTCGCGCCCCTGTTCCATCGTCCGCACCAGCATGTCCGTTTCATTGAAATGGGTGGCGATATCCCAGAGTGGAATCCGGGGTCCGATGACGGACGCCACGTGGATGACGGGCTCGAGCGCGCGGCCGGTGATGCTGAACGGCAGCAGCGCGTACGCGTGATTGTGCACGACGGCGTTGACGTCGCTGCGCGCTTCGTAGACCGCGCCATGGATCATGCGCTCGCCATACGGCGTGCGATTGTCGGGATCGAGCGAGCGGCCATCCTGCTCGAACCTGATCAAATCGGCGAACTCGACCAGTTCCGGGCTGCGCGACCGGGCCATGATGTAGCGTTTGGGGTTGTCGGGGTCTCGCACGCTGACGTGGCCGAACGCGTCGACGACTTCCTCGCGCGCGAGGATCCGGTTGGCAGCGACCAGGCGCCTGAATTCGATTCGGTCGGTGAGCTTTGCCGCGCTCTGTGCAAATGCCAGCGGCGCCCCCAATCCAGCCGCGAGCACACCCAGTGCCGTGCGAACGAATTCACGCCGTGCCACGCGTACGCTCGAAGACATCGCCGCCCTCCCGCGCGCATCATACGACGGCTCGAGGTCGGGCGGCGATGCCACAGCGCCTTTCGGCGCTGACGCTCCGTGCGCCGACGCGCACGGAGCGCCACAGGCGGTTACGACCAGCCCAGCGTCCAGGCCATGTAGGTAAGCAGCGTCATGGCATCGTTGCTCGGGTCGAGGCGCATGATCTTGGCGTCGCCCGTCTCGACCTTGTAGATGAGAACGTGTCCCTGGCTGCTGATCGAGAAGGGCGAGAACGCAGTCCAGCTCTTCGTCCATGACGCGCTGCCGAGGACCGTCGTCCCCAGGCCGCCGCCGTTGACGATCTCGTACTGCGCCAGCCCGGTGGTGCTCTTGTATTTCAGGACATGGATGTTGCCGTTGTGCGACAGCGGCACGATGTTCGACCAGCCGGTCTGCCACGTCCCCGACCACACCTCGGTGATCGACACGCTGTTGCCGCTGCCGGTGATCTTGTCGATTTCGACCGCACCGGTACCGCCCTGATAGGCGATGAAGTACTGCACGCCGCCCTGGACGTACGGCACCAGCTGCGTCCATCCCTTGCCCCACGAGCCGGACCAGAGCGTCGACGCGCCGTTGCCCGCGGCGTTGATGCGATCGACGTTCGCGCCGCCGTATAGCGAGTTGTACGCAACGTAGTACGGCTGCCCGCCGAGCGTGAAGGGCATGAAGTGCGTCCAGCCCTTCGACCAGGTCCCCTCACCAACGGTGGTGACGCCAAGCCCGCCGGTGTTGACGCGATCGAAGTCGACCTCGCCCGTCGACGACTTGTAGGCGATGTAATAGGCGTCCCCATTGAGCTTGAACGGCGTGAAGTGCGTCCAGCCCTTCGTCCACGTGCTCGACCAGATGCTCGTGATCCCGCCGCCGTCGCTGTCGAGCGCGACGATCTTCGCCGCGCCCGTGCCGGGTTTGTAGAGCAGCTGATAGCGCGTGCCGTCCTGATCGACGTTGACGAACGAGTTCATCGGGCAGTTCGCGCTCGTCAGCTTCTCGCCGTTGCCCCAGGTGTCGTAGGAGGCCAGGTTGCCCGCGTAGGTGTCGATCAACGTGCCGTTGAAGGCGATGCGCACGGCGTTGCCGTCGGCCAGCTGCGTGTAGTGCAGGTGATATTCCTCGGTGCCGCTGTTGCCGACGCGGCCGATCTGCTCACCCTGGGCGACGTGCTGGCCGATGGTCAGCGGCGGCACCGACTCGAGGTGAATGTAGTGGGTGACCCAGCCGCCTCCATGATCGAGATAGACGCGAATGTCGCCAGCCGGCAGGTCCGTGAAGACGTTGAGGACCGTGCCGTCGGCGGACGCGAGCACCGGCTCGCCATGGCCCATGTTGGTGTCCTGCGGCGACCACTCGCCGAGATCGACGCTGTCCTGATCGGGCCAGTGCCCGTCGTAGGTCGAGGCTTCCCATGTCTGGCCGCAGGCGAGCGGCATCTGAAAGAACGGCCGCGGGCCGTACGCCTGCGCCGGCGCTGCGCCCAGTACCCAGGTTCCGATGAATGCGATGGCGACGCGGGCCAAACTCCCCGTCAGCCGCGTGCGTGCGAAGTGCATCTGCAGTCCTCCTGCTCCTCTCTGCCGTCGATGGCAGCCCGCCGACAGCACGCGAACGAGGAGCACCCGTTGCACTGCTGATGGGGAACGCCGGCTGGGCTCCCCATAGACAACGAGATCCGGTGGCGGGGCGAACAGGAAGCGCGTGAGTGCAGCCGAGTGCCAGCGCAAGCCTGCGCAGAGAGGGCCGCCGTAGAGGGTGAGTTCGCGGATTTATTGGTGCGGCCGCGCGGCGATCTGCCGACGTGACGCCGCCCACATCCCGCCCGCCAAGGCCATGAGGGACGGCATCGGGAACAGATTCACGATCGCCCCTATCCCGAACGGCCGAAAATTCATCACGAAGGACAGAGGACTTCCGGGATTGAAGTAGATGGAATCGAGCGTCCGCCAGGCAACGCACCGAAGCACGACGAATCCGGCGTAAAGCAATGCCAGGGTCGACCGGTGTCCGGGATAGATGCGAACAGCGAGGATGGCGCTGATAAGGTCCGCGGCAATCGCGAGCGCCAACGACGTGTACATGAACGCCTGACCGAAGAGCTGAGCGTCATCGCCGCGGCCGATGCGCCACATGAAGATGGCATGATTGGCGGCGAGCATGACGGGATACGCGACGTGATACAGCAGCGCCCACCAGGCAACCCAGCCCAGCATCATCGTCGCTGGCACGGCGATCGGATGCCTGCCGACTTCGCGAACCGCCGCGACCCGCAGCGCACTTGCGACCTGCCACCAATACCAAATCCGGGATCCCGACCGGCGGTGAAAACCTTCGACGAGATCCCCGGCGATCGCCTCGTCCTGTGGGCCGAACCATCTGAGCAGCGCCGCGGCCAGGCGAGGCGGTCGATGGGTCACGATTCAACTCCACGGATCGGCCGACGTGCGCGCGATGCGACGAGTCCACCGGCGAACGCCGCGAGGGGGTAGAGGATCAGGAGATCGATCGTCAACTGCGCGATCGGGTAGCGGCCGACGCTGTTGACGAAGGTGATCGCGTTGAAGCCGAGCACGAATGGCAGATAGGCGAACACGATTGACGTCCCGGGAGTCGAGGCAGTCCGAACGACCACCCACCCACTCACGGCGTAGACGAGCGCCTTCCATCCTGCCAGCATTGGAAACTCGCGCAGCGGCTGAGGAAGCGTCAGGCCGCGCGCATAGAGACCCTTCGTGAGTCCCGTCACGAACAACCATTCCGGAAGGTTCAGCAGCGAGTACAGGATGTAATTCGCGCCCCACCACATCACGACCAGCCCGACGCCAAAGGACAGCGCCGCTCGGACCGGGTGCGCGTCGACATCACGGATCGCGTCATGGGCAATGGCGCTGCACACCTGTCGCCAGTACCACAGCGAGGATCGGCCACCCCGGTGGTACTGCTCGACGAGATCGCCAGCGACGCACTCATCAACTGACGTCCAGTGCGTGAGGATCCAGGTTGCGAAGCGGGGTGGACCACCCGTCATGCGCGCCCGTTGACGGTCGAGAGCCCGCGCCACATCGCGTTCAGCGCCTCATAGGTGTCGCGCACGAGACGCGCGCCCTTGCCCGTGACCGTGAAGAATTTCTTCGCGCGGCCGCCGCGCTCCGGCGTGGGGTCGCCGAGCGACGACGTGACCAGGCCACGGGCGGCGAGCCGTTCCAGCGAAGCATAGACAGCCGCGATTGCCACCGTGCGCCGGCCGGTGCGCTCGATCTCGTCGGCGATGGGGACCCCATACGCCTCGTTATCGAGGCGAAGAATCGCGAGCAGGATGAGCAGCTCGAAATCGGTCAGCGTGGACCGTGGCATTTCATCTCCAATAGTGAATAAATCGACCTCCCACGTCAAGTACTTCCCGCGTGCTATTCTTTGCCGGCCTATGGCTGATGTGACGATGAGGCGATGGCTTTGCGGGATAGCGGTGGTTGTGTGTGCGCTGGGCGGCGCGAGCGCCCCCGCCCAGGAGCGCCTTTCAGTCACTATCGTGGGCCGCGGTGACGAGGCGTTCAAGGAACTGATCGCACAGTTTGAAAAGAAGACGGGCCGCACGGTCGCGCTGAGATTTCCAAACTTCATCGAGTCGAGGGACACGATCGTCAAAGGGGAGCCGTTCGACGTGGGCATCGTGGAATTTCCGCACGACGCCGACGTGATTGCCTCGGGCAACGTGGTCCCCGGCAGCGCCACCTTGATTGCCAATGGCTGGATGGCGGTCGCCGTCAAGAAGGGCGCGCGGAAACCGGATATTTCCACGCCCTCGGCGGTCAAGCGCATGCTGCTCGACGCGAAATCGATCGCGTATCCCGACCCCGAGGGCGGCACGGGAGCGTCTGGCGTGAACGTGATCACGATGCTGCGAAGGCTGGGCATCGAGGATGCCGTCAAGGCGAAGACCACGCTCACCAGGGGCGGCGGCCGCGCCATGGCCATGGCGGCCAGCGGCGAAGCCGAAATCGGCATGACCTACTACATCGGCATGTATGGCAACGACAAGATCGACATCGTCGGCACCCTGCCGGCGCAGATCGCACCGCCGACACCATTGATCGGGTTCATCTCGTCGAAGAGCCAGAATCCGGCAGCAGCCAGGGAATTGCTGGCGTTCCTCACGTCGCCCGAGGCGGCGACCACTTACAAGAAATATCTGTTGGAGCCGGCATACTAGGACGCCGTCGTTCAGTCTTCGACGCGACCTCAGGACGCATGCGGCCTCAGCGGGAGATCATGTCGCGTCTGCGATCCCGCACGGCGGTCATCCTGCTTGGCGCATCGATGCTCGCTCCGTCGCTGAACGGACGCGTGTCGGCGTTCAACTATGTCACGGACGCCAGCGGCACCTGGTGGGGCATCCAGGATGCGGCCCCGCCGCGCGTCGACACCGGCAGCATTCGTGCGACCCAGATTGCGCCCGGTATCATGCCGGACGGCGTCACCGCGCAGCCCTACAGCACGGCGATCAACGGCTTCGGCGGCATCAAGGTCCGGGTGCAGGCGTCGCCCGCGCCGCGCTTCAACGGCGAGCTGATGCGCGGCTTCGGCTTGCAGTTCGACGGCAGCGATCGCTTCGCGACGACGCAGTCGATCGACCTCGGCGGCGTTCTCATCTCACGCGCCATCTACGTGAATCGCCGCGCGAACTGGGGCCGCTGGGTCGATAGCTTCACGAATACGACAAAGCGGCCCATCACCATCAACGTGGCGTTCGGCGGCCAGTCAGGCGTGGGGATCGGTACGTCGGGCGCAAACAACCAGCCCGGCAACGTGGTCAACACGTCGAGCGGCGATCCAATCGTCACCGCCGCGGACGCGTGGGCGACCGTCGCCAGTCCTCTGTCCGGCCCTCCGCCGTTCAACGGTCCGCAGGTCACGGTGCTTGGCACGCCAAGTACTCCCGCGCAGCCGTTCTCCGGCGCGCTCACCTTTGCAGGGAACTGGCTGCACGACGCGTTCTCCGATCCGCTCGTGTACACGGGTCACGAGGGAAATTTTCAGGCGTACATCAATACGCTGACCATCGATCCTCGAACGACCAGGTCGCTGCTGCATTTCGTCGTGCTCGGCGCACGCGTGACCGAGTCAACCTCGTCCGCCGTGCGCGCGTCGGTGGAAGCCACGGCGAACACGCTGGCGCTGGCTCCGGATACGGGCGGCCTGACGACCGCGGAAGTGTGCTCGATCGCCAACTTCACTCGCGACGCGCTGGCGGCAGGTGGCTTCGGAACAGAGTCGTGCCGGAACGCAAAATCGGTCAACCAGGCGGCGGCACCCAGGGGGGCCAGAGCCGTTGCCAGCGCGCGCTATGACGTGGTCGGCAAGACGATCGCTCAACTGCGTGAGGACATGGAGGCGGGCCGGACGACCTCGCAGGAGATTACGCGCGCCTATCTCGATCGCATTGCCGTGTACGACCAGGGCCAGTGGGGATTCAACGCCTACGAGTATGTGGCCGCGCGCCAGGCGATGGCGCAGGCCCGGGCAGCGGATGCCGCCCGCAGGGCGGGCAGACGAGGACCGCTGCTTGGCATTCCGATCGCCGTCAAGAACCTGTTCGACACGCACGACATGCCCACGACCAACGGCAGCATGACGTTCAAGGGATTTCTCCCCGCACGCGACGCCTTTCAAGTCGCGCGCCTGCGCGAGGCGGGCGCGGTGATTCTCGGCAAGACGGCGCTCGAGGAGTACGCCACGACCGGCGGTTATTCCAATGACGCGTGGGGCCAGGTCTGGAATGTGTTCAACCCGTCGAAGTCGGCTCTCGCGTCGAGCGGCGGCTCGGCGGTCGCCGTGGCGGGAAGCATGGCCGCAGCGGCGCTTGGATCCCAGACCGGCGACTCACTGTATGGTCCGGCGAGCGCAGCGAGCCTCGTCACAATGCGCGGCACAGACGGCCTCGAGAGTGGCACAGGCGTGATGCCGCTCCAGTGGTTGACGGACTTCGGCGGAGCGATGACGCGTTCGGTTTCAGATCTCGCAGACCTGTTGAACGTGCTCGCGGCGGTCGATCCGGAAGATCCGGAAACGTCTGCACCCGGCCGGCGCACTCCCGCAGATTGGCGAGCGGTCCTGGACGTCAATGCGCTGCGTGGAAAGCGAATCGGTTATGTCCCGTCGGCGTGGGTCGATCCATTGGGCACGACCGCAACGATCGCTGCGTCGAAGGCAGCGCTCGAGCATTTCGTGGAAGCGGGCGCAACGATCGTGGAGGTGGGTATGACGGTGGGCGGTACCGATCTACCGCCAGCACCGGCTGCGCCTCCCGGCGATGTCCGGTCGGAAGGCTGGAGGCAATATATCGACAAACACCCCGAACTGGCGCACCAGGGCTTCCAGATTTTCACCGCCGTCGACGTGAACTGCTCGCAGAAGAAAGTGGCCTTCGTGCGCGCCGATCCGGCCTCGCCCGGGTGTCAGCCGGCAGCCGCGTCGCCTCGCCCGACGGCAGTCGAGATCCAGGCGTTTCGTGACTATCGGCGAGGGCGGCAGGCGACCGCGAAGATCTGGATGGATACCGCAGGCGCCGACCGTCTCGGCGTCGACGCCCTCGTCTATCCAGGCCTGTTGAGCGACATCAGCCTGAACGACGGCGGCGGCAGCAAGGCATCGTTCGGCCGCCGCGACACGCCCTCGGCCGCCAATGGCATTCCGACGGTTGTCTTCCCCGCCGGCCGCGACAGTCACGGACAGCCGGTCGGGCTGCAGCTCCTCGGCCGCGCGTGGGATGACGACACACTCGTCGCGATGGCGTACGCGTTCGAGCACCACGCGGAGGCTGCGGGGAACGGCCACATGGAACCAGCGACCGTGCCGCCGTTGAGGCATCGCCGGTAACTCAGTCAGGCGAAAACCAGGGCTGCCTCGGGCGAATCGGGTATAAGGTTGGGTCTCGCGTGATCGTCAATGCAGAAAGAGAAGTGCCGTATGCGTCAATGCCTGCTGTCGCTGGCTATCGGCTCGCTCGTGTCCATCGGGATCACAAGTGAAGCGTTGACGGAGGCGAGACCGCAGCAGGCAGCCTCCGAAGCAGATGCACGCGCTGCGGCAGCGCAGGCCACGGCCCCACCGCCTGCGGCTCTGGACTATGAGACCTTCAAAGCGCGAGTGCAGCCGATCTTCCTCTCGAGACGCGTGGGTCACGCTCGCTGCTACGCCTGCCACGCGCTGGGGGCCGGGGAGGGCAACGCTCCTGCCGCCATGCGCCTCCAGCCGCTGTCGCCCGGGAACACGACGTGGAACGAGGAGCAGTCGCGGAAGAATTTCGAGGCGGTCCGCCAGAAGGTGGTTCCCGGCAATCCGAAGGCAAGCCGCCTGTTGATTCACCCGCTCAGATACGAGGCGGGCGGCGACCAGGGGCATGGCGGAGGCGCGCAGTTCAGCTCCGCAAACGAGCCGGAGTGGCAGATCATCGCCGCCTGGGTACGGGGAGACAAGGAGCTGGCAGAAAAACTCGCCGCGCCTTCTCTTTCAGCGGGCGGTACGCGAACGTCCGTGATGCCGGTACCCGCTGCGAGTCAGGGCCTCCACGTCAGGATCATCCAGACCAACATGGCGGGGGACAATCTCCACATCATCGACCCCGCCAGCAACAGGGTCGTCGCGGAGATCACGGGCATCGAGGCGAATCACGGGGTCGCGGCGGCTCCCGATGGAAGCCGGCTGTATATCACCAATGAAGCCGACCGCACGATCGACGTGGTCGACACCAAGACCCTGCACGTCATCAAGAAGATCCCGCTGAGCGGCCCGCCCAACAACATTTCGATCAGCAAGGATGGACGAAGGGTGTATCAGGCCATTCACGGTCCGCCCAACGGAGTGGATGTCATCGACACCGCCACGCTGACCAATGCGAAGAGGCTCCCACTCGATGGCATGCAGATCCACAACACCTTCGTGACGCCGGACGGCCGCTACGTGATCGCCGCCTCGGACGATCAGACCTTTACCGCCGCCATCATCGATCAGAAGACCGAGGAGCAGGTGCGGTCGATCAAGTTTACCGACCGTCCGCGTCCGCTGTCGTTCAACACGAACCCGGACGGCTCGACGAAATGGGTGTTTGCGGGACTGAGTGGGTTCCACGGGTTCGTCGTGGTCGATTTCGAGTCCGGCAAGGAAATCCACCGAATCAAGTTCCCCGATCTCGGTGGCCAGGTGAAGATGCTGGTGGCGTCGGGGGCACGGGGAAACCCCAACCACGGCATCGGCGTCCAGCCCGACAACAAGGCGGTCTGGGTCAGCGACAGGTGGTACAACATGGTGCACGCGTACTCCCTGCCCGATCTCACCCATCTGGGAGCCGTACCCGTCGCAGTCGACCCGTTCTGGGTGACGTTCACGCCCGACAGCAGGTTCGTCTACGTGTCGAACTCCGCCTCGGCTTCTCTTTCCGTCATCGACACGCAGTCGTTGAAGGAGGTGGCTCGCATTCCCGTGGGACAGGTGCCGAAGCGCGTCGTCACGGCGTTGCTTCCATTTTGAGTTGGCGTCTCACTCTTCCAGGTTGTTCCCTTCCCTGTTCGTGTCGAGGCTCGTCGTGTAGGAGGCGGTTGACGTCAGTCCTCCCCTGCCCGCCGGCGGCAGCAAGACCAGGCCGAAGAAGTACAGCATCAGCGTGCCGAACGCGACGTAGCCGGTCGCGGGGCCGAAGGCCTGCTGTGTGACCGAGCCAAGCGTGACCCCTTCGAACAGCACCTGCAGCGCCCGTGCCGCGATGCCCTCCGCTGGGCGTGACAGCGCCGAGAGGACGATGAACTTCACGACGAACGCGGAGCCGAAGATCACGAGCAGGCTGCGCAAGACGCGGATGCGATCGGACGAGGCGGCGATCGTATTGGCGAGGAGGATGAGAAAGACCAGGTTGAACAGCACACGCGGCGCGCCCGACTCGGGCGTCGCGACGTTGAACGCCTGCGCCGAGGCGAGAAACGCCGCCAGCATGACGACCAGGCCGTTCAGATTGGCGAGCATGGAGCGGGACGTGTGCATCAGCCGCTCGGGCGCGAGCGCGCCGCATCGCACGAGGAGGCCGAGCAGGAGCACCGCCAGCACGAGTGCGAAGAGCGGCGGCGGCAGCAGCGCCACGCCATCCGCGATGCGCAGGCCGCCGAAGAGCGCCACCGTGAGGAACACGAGCGGGAGCGCGATCGCTTCGCGCGTGGCGGTCATTTGCGCGACCTCAGGACCCTGGCCGGATTGAAATCGGAGGGATCGCGCCGAAGGCCGCCTTCGAGCTCCGCCTTCAACTCCTCTCCGCTTCTCATCTGCAGCCCGGGATCGTCCACCCGGATTCTGCCGCCGGGCGCGCGGGCGATCGCGCGGTTGACCGCCTCGAGCCCCTGCGCGAACAGTTGATCATCCTGGTAGAAGCGGCCCCACCCCTGGCGGTAATAGCTGTAGGCGATGTAGAACTGCGTCCGCGCGTCCTGGCGCGCCGGGTCGGCGCGCTCGAAGGCGGTCCTGGCCGCCGCGAACTCGTCGCGCCGGAAGAACTGCACGCCATCGTCGAAGGCCTGCGCGTCGATGCGGTACGACCCGATGCTCGCCGACAGTCCTCCGGTGATCTCCGCGGCGCTCTGCGGCACCTGGACGTAGAGCCAGGCGATGAAGGCCGCATAGCCCGCCGCAAGCGCCAGTCCGATGCCGCGCACCAGCCCGTCGCGCATCGCAGCCATGTTAGACCAGCGCCGAATCGAGCCGCGGACGACGAGCGTGATGCCCTTACAGACGTTCGCGCGGCGTCACGGCTACCAGAAGACCGCTCGAGTTACTGCGCGGGCTCGCCGCGGCCGCGGCCGCGGCCTCCGTCAACGGCGAGGGTGCCGACCTTTGTACCGTCCGCCAGGACGGCCTGCGAGAGGAGGCCGTAGGGCCGGCCATTGGCGGCTGGCCGCACTGTCACCGTCACTTCGTCGCCGGGGGTGAACGATTTCGCGCGATAGCCTTCGGTCGCCGCGGTGTTCGGCGCCTGGGTTTCAGCGAGCCACTCCACCACCTGGCCGTCTTCTCCCTTGACGTCGAGCGACAGCAGGCAGTGTGGATTCGACCAGCGCCACATCTTGACGGTTCCCTTCATCGTCACGGTCTTTTCGGTATACAGCGTCGACGAAGAGTGATGGGCGAGGAGCGAAACGGTCATCACAAGGCCGATGGCCACACCGACGACGATGACCACTCTGTTTCTCATGGTGAGGTCTCCATTTCCGGCTCGGTTTACCTGGCGCTCACGCCGTTGCCGTAAATCTTGTTGTAGTCGTCGATTTCCTTCGGAGAACAGTAGCGCGTCATGACATCCGTGCGGGGATCCTGCAGCCCGAGCGGCAGCTTCATGGTCTGCCACGGCCGCGAATACACCGTCGGATCGTCGATCGTCTCCGACCACTCGAGCGTGTCGTAGTCCAGCCGCCGCAGGGTCTCCGTGATGTGCGCGTGGTCGCTGATTGGACGGCCGGTGTTGTCGAGCCATACGCGATCTTCCGGCATCGTCCCGACCGTGTGGACCTCGAGCGTGTGGTCGTCGATCCATTTGCCGACGGAGTACCCGAACCAGCGCGCTTCGCGGAATTTCCCGTCCACTTCGACACCGCCGTCGGTCGGTTTCGGAAGCGGCCGTCCGTCGGTCCAGATGACCCGCCACCGGTTGTCGTACTGGTAGAGGACGGCAATCTTGTACTCGTCCTGAAGAATCTGGACCCCGAGATCGTAATGATTGTGGCGTGGGAATCCCAGGGGCTCGCAGCGCACTCTCGGGTCGTTCGTCTGCGCGGGCGGAACGGCGTCGGCGCCCTCGAGACCTTTATGCGAGCGGTACAGCTCGAGGCCATGCGGCGTATACGGGAGCTGGTTTTCGGGTCTGCCGTTGTTTGGCTTGAGCTGCACGCCCGACGCCTGGTTGACCAGCTGCCGCTTTCCTTCGATGAAGCCCCACGTCCCGGCAAGGCTGCGGCGGGGCGCCGGCCGCTTGTCTTTCTCGGCGACGCGCGGGCGCACCGCAACGGCGTCAGGCCAGGTCTGCTGCGCAGTGTTCTGCGCAAAGGCGTCCGCGAAAACGAGCGCCGCGAGCAGCACGCCGACAATCGAGACCAACAAAGACGTTCGCATCGTGGGAACTCCCTCGGAACATCGATTTGCAGTGGCGCTTGATTGTATCTCTCCGACGCCGCCGGATCGTGCGTGATCAGCCTGCGAACCCGCCGTTTCCGCCGACCTATAATCACCCACCCTTTGTTCAACGGAGAGCAGCATGCGCTTGCGCCAACTGACGATTGCGGCGGCCGTGCTCCTGACGTCAGCGCCGGCTTTTGCGCAGGAGTGGGTGGAGTAGCCGAGCCGGCAGGACCGTTTCACGGTCAATCTGCCCGCACAGCCAGCGATTCGGGCCGCGGTTTCTCGATGCAGAGGGAAGACCCGTGCGATACCCCGACAACTACATGAACATGTACGGCATTCCCGAGGCCTCGCCCGCGCGACAGAGACCCCAAGGCGCGCGCGGGGGACGAGGAGGAGCGGCGGGACGGGGAGCACCAGCCCCGTAGCTCGTACGGAGCGAGAGCCACGAGCGGCGAAGAGGTCCATTCGCGTCCACGCTCAGCGTGCCCCGTGCTGCGGCTCAGTCGAGAGTGCCGCGAGTGCGCTATAGTCCGGGCCAACGGAGGACGTATGGTCGATCCGATCAGACGCAAGCTGCTGAAGGCCGGCGCGGCTGCAGCGGCGGTCGCCGCCACGCCGTCAGTGCTCGCGCAGCAGGGCGGGAACACAGAAGGCGGACGCTTCTACCAGAAGGGAAACGTTCGCATCCACTACGAGGAAACCGGCTCGGGCTTCCCGCTCCTGCTCATCGCGGGCGGCGGGTTGAACGGCTCGACGATCGGCGCTATCCGCGGCGGCAATCCCTTCAATACGATCGACGCGCTCAAGGGAGAGTTCCGCCTGATCTACGCGGACCTGCGTAACGCCGAGGGCCAGTCGACCGGACCGCTGGAGGTCAATCGGCCGTGGGATTCCTATACCGACGACCACATCGGTCTGATGGATCACCTCGGGATCGACAAGTTCATGGTGCTCGGCTTCTGCATTGCGGGGCCGTTCATCTGGAACCTCATGAAGCGCGCGCCCAATCGCGTGGTCGCGGCCGTGCCCGCGCAGCCGGTCGGATTCAGGCCGGAGCTGCCGACCTCCCTCTATGACAGTCAGAAGACCGGCTGGGCCGAACCGCTGGTCAAGCGGCGCCCGGAGATCACGATGGCGATGGCCGACCAGTTCCTGACCCGGATGTTCCGCAACAATCCGGACTTCGTGTTCACCGTCACGCGCGACTTCGTGAAGACGTGCCAGACGCCGGTACTCGTGCTGCCGGACGACACCGCGGGACATTCATACGCCGCCGCGGTGGAGAGCGCGATGCTCGCGCCCAAAGGTCAACTGAGCATGTACCCGTGGAAAGACACCCCGGCGAAGATTCCGCTGGCGGTGCGCCACGTTCGCAGCTTCCTGCTGTCGCATCGAACCACTTAGAGGGGAGTGCAGGACTGCCCTCGACGCTGACGGCGCGATGGCGTGCTCGTGGGCCGACAAGAATCGGTCCGTGCTCAGGACACTCGTATCACGTGACTTGACTTACGCGAACGGGACTCCTACGGTATAGGCGGCGCGACCATAGAAATTGTCCACGGCGCCCGGACGTTGCTCGTCATGATGTTGAGACGCGCTCGCCGCTTCATTTTCTCGTCCTCCTCCAGCTTCGAAAGCTTCTGCGGGTATGTCCGCGTCCGCTCTGGACGCTCCTCCATCCATACCAACACGTGGTCTTCTTTTCCGCGGCAGCGGACGCCGGCCATACTGCCGCCTCGTGACTGAGTCGCTCGTCGCAGCGTAACGGAAGTTCGCGCAGGCTCAATGGCATTGTGGCTGGCAAGGTGTCCGCCCAGGCATGTTGCCGGTTGGCTACCTTCTGGGCCTCAGGGAGGCCGTGATGCGCAACAGCAACGTCTATGCGTACCGTCTCCGAACCGGGCTGATCGCAGGGATGATCAGCGTGGCTGCGGTGTTGGTCCTGTCCATCGTGCCAGTGTTCGGACAGTCTGCCACCGCGGAATTCAACGGCAGCGTGGTGGATCAGTCCGGGGCTGTACTGCCGGGTGCAGCCGTCACCGTTACAGAAGAATCGACCGGTCTCGTTCGAACGGCGGTGTCGAACGCCGCCGGCCGCTTCGTGCTCCCGGCCGTGCAACCGGGTGTCTACACGGTGAGGGCCGAGCTCTCGGGCTTTCAGACGCAGGCACGCACAGGCGTCAGGATCCTGGTCGGGCAGGCGGTCACGCTCACGTTGACGATGGCCATCGGGACGCTGACCGATCAAGTAACGGTGACAGGGCAAGCCCCGCTCATCGAGGTCACCCAGACGACCCTCGGCAGCAGCCTGACGACCGAGGACATCGAGGGACTGCCCACCCAGGGGCGGGAGATGCTGTCGTTGATGCAGATGATCCCTGGCGTCACGCCGCAACTGGACGCCGGGAATTTCGAGGGAACCACGTACAGCGCCAATGGCCGCGAGGACCAGAGCAATTTATTCCTGGTGGACGGCGTCCATAACAAGGACGACCGCGGGGGCGCGTTCACGCAGGTCTCGATGACCATCGACGCCTTCGCCGAGTTCAACGTGATGACGCACGATTACGGGGCGGAATACGGCGGCGCCTCCGGCGCCATCGTCAACGCGGTCACCAAGAGCGGGTCGAACCAGTTCCGTGGCAGTGCGTATTACTACGGTCAGGACGACCGGTTCAACGCCACGAACTACTTCACGAAGCTGGACGGCAGGCCCAAGCCGGAGAGCGGCAACGACATCGTCGGGGCCAGCATCGGCGGGCCGATCGTCCGCAACAAAGCGTTCTTCTTCTTCAACACCGAGCGACAGTGGCTCAAGGACGCGCTCGACCTGCAGTTTCCCGCTGAAGCGGCGCCGCTGGCGACGTCCTACTCGGACGTCTACGACGTCAACCTCACCAAGTACTTCGTGCGGCTGGATTACCAGATCACGCCGAACCATAACCTCGGTTTCCGTACGATCTGGGACCCGAATACGGGTATCGGCGAAATTGCCGAAGCCGAGCTGAGCCTGAGAGAGAATTTTCGCTACGAACGGGCGAAGGAGACGATCAACAGCGCCCACTGGACCGCCGTTTTCAACAGTCGCATGCTCAACGAGCTGCGGGTGAGCAGCACCGTCGAGCACCTGAGGCAGGCGGCCCGCGATCTCTATAACGCGGACTTCAACAGCGATCCGTTCAATCCGAAGACGCACGAGATTACCGGTCTGGGCGGCAAAGATCCGCTGGACTTCGGGGCGCAGCAGCAGCATCCCAGTTTCCGGGCGGGGCCGCGGGCTGGCACCGCGGGGCATTACTGGAACACCATCGAGCTGAACGAGCAGTTCACGTTCACGCCGGGCAATCACACGTGGAAGTTCGGCTTCGGCGCCGGTAGTTACGGCGGGACGAGCTTTACGTCACCCGCCGGGAACGGCGGTCCCTTTGGCCAGTTCAACTTCCTGACCGACCGGCCGTTCGACCCGGCGGACCCCGCCACGTATCCGAGCCGCTTCCGGATTCGCGTCGGAGATTCCTTCTTCGACGTCGAGGACTGGCGAACCAACGCCTTCGTCTCCGACAAGTGGCGTGCGACGAACAAGCTGACGCTGAACCTCGGCGCGCGGTACGACTACTCGGACATCGTGCCGGACACGAAGGACGCCCTGGCGCCCCGGATTGGCGTGGCGTATGCCGCCAGCGACCGGATGGTCTTCCGAGGCGGCATCGGCAAGTTCTACGAGCCGCCGCGGAACCAGTTCATGTACGACGTCCTGGGCAACTCCGTGATCTCGACGGCCTATTCGTTCGATACCGGAAACGATCGGGCGTCGCAGCGTGGCGTGCGGCCGGCGAATGTCTGCCTGAATCCGGTGGGCGATGGCCAGGGACGCGCGCAGATCAGCCCCGCCTGCCGGGCGATGCTGGTGGACCTGCGCAACCAGAATGCGGCCGGCCAGCTGTTCTCCGACATCCCCACCCTCCGCGGGAACCCGAGGCTGGGCTACCTATGGTCGTGGAGTGGCGGCGTGGAGCGCCAGCTCGTGCCGAACGTGGCCCTCACGGTCGATTACGTCGGCAACATCGGCCGCGATCAGACGGGCAAGATCGACATCAACGAAGGGCCGCTGAATGCCAGCGGCAGTGTGACCCGGCTGGGCGTCGGGGTGTTCGATCCGACGGGCACGCTGATTCCGGCGGCCGCCCGCGGCGTGAACTTCCGGCGCGTGTTGCAGTATCAGACGCGGGACGCCTTCGACAGCGAC